>Ga0209302_10000353_pt1 | contig 27698 bp, 24 predicted proteins | sample ArcOceMetagenome_2_FD_187445 | JGI IMG/M metagenome (GOLD analysis project Ga0209302, IMG submission 187445) | Marine eukaryotic phytoplankton communities from Arctic Ocean - Arctic Ocean ARC135M Metagenome (SPAdes) (version 2) | ecosystem: Environmental > Aquatic > Marine > Oceanic | place... | reverse complement strand
TGCTGCCGCCGACCTGTTTTTATCCGCCTCCGCACTCGATAGCCTGCCCAATGCCCTGATCGAAGCACAGGCCGCGGCGTTGCCCGTAATCGCCTATCCCACCGCAGGCATTCCGGAAATCGTGGATGACGGACAAACAGGGCATCTGGTCGCCCAAGGCGACATCGCGATCATGCACCGCCACGTCGAAAATCTGCTGAACCAGCCGTCAAACACCGCAGCCATGGCCGGCGCCGCCCGCCAATCGGCAATCAAGCACTTTGCCCCCCGGCAGCAGATTGAAGCCACCATTGATTTCATCGAAAAACTATAATGAAAAACCACAGGGAACCGTTGGACTAAGGACGTAAAGAGCCCCAAAGCGTTTCCAATTGTTCAAAATGTTGAGTCCAGGCCAGCGGCTGATAGCATTGCATGCGCTGTATTTGCTTCGCCCGGAGGCTAGAATCAGTCGCTGCATAATTCAAAATCATCGACTTCCAGGCGTCCAAATCATCCAACTCCAGTAGTTCAGGGACGCCCTGCCCCACCTCTTCAAAAACCGCAATTCGCGAGGCAATTACCGGAACCCGTAGAGCCAAAGCCTCTGAGAGCGGCAAGCCCCACCCCTCGATCTTACTCGGGAAAAGCAAGGCGATCGCCCCAGCCATGAGCTCAAGTAACTCTGGATCCGAAACCCCCGAGCGAAGTTCGGCGAAACCTTGCTGTTGTAAACGCTCAAAACGGCGCATGAGTTGTTTGTCACAAGACCAACCAAACTTCCCCACCCAAATGAGCATGGGAATGGCATTCCTCGATTCAATCAACCGCTCCCAGACCCGAACCAACAGTTCCAAATTCTTACGCGGCTCAACCGTTCCCACCGAAAGAAAATACCCCATTGCCCCATCACCTCCTTCAAGCACTCCCTTCCTTAGTGTCTTCGCGCCAGCAACTTTGTAACTTTGCAACTTTGCAACTCTGTCACTTCGCTTCGCGAATCTTTCTTCCACCGCCAAAGGGCGCACCTGAATCGAAGCCACCGATTCCAGCACTCTTTGCTCGGATAGCGGTAAAGTCCCAATCGCATCCACCGTCGCATGCGAGCTCACAATCATGTCTGCCATCGGATGCCCAACATACTCACAGAACTTGCGAAAATGCGCTCGGCTAGTCGCCTTTTGGGTGGATGGATGTGTCAGCGGAATCACATCATGCAGGAAATATAAGCGCTTCATATCAGCAGGGATCGACTCCATGGCCGCTTCAAAACGAAAGCAATGGCCAATATTTACATAAGTCCAGCCAGGCCACTCTCCATGAGGAAACGCTGCGGCATGACTCCCAAATGGGACGCGCGATACAATCGCTGGTAACAATCCGCGCTCTTTCCATACCTCTCCAAAACCAACCCGCCGAAACTTCTCCAGCAGAGCCGCACATGCTGCGATTCTTCCAACTCTCGTCTCTCTGGCCTTGAAGTCTTCAGCCCTCAAAGCCTTTAGGCCTTTCGTCCTCTCATACCTTTGTGCCTCAGCGCCCCTCCCCTGAGCAGCGACTTGATGACTCTCGAACCATCGCTCATTTAAGGCATTCAACAGGTTATCAGCCAGCAAACTCGGCAAAAGAACAAAACCATTGGGCTGCTGTAAGCCCCAAGCAATTCCCTCGGAGTGCTCACGCAACCAGAGCGCATAGCGCAAATCCACCCGATCCACCCCTGTCGGATGAAGCGCATGCATGCGCTCCACCAAGCGAGTCAGGTCGTAGAAAGCGTACATCATTCTCTTTTTCAATATACAGGAGACATCGGACGCAATCCCTAGTCAACGAATCGGGGAACTTGTCAGCGCCGGGATTGCTGCCGAAGTTGCTGTTTCTTAAAATAACTTCGATAAATCTGCCGATCTTTCCAATTGGGCAAGTCATAGAACTTGCGATTCCACGGAAGCGGTAAATCCTTACAAAAAGTAACCACTCGGCGGCCGAATGGCAGCTTTTTAAAAAACTAAAATACTGTGGGTAGAGGGAATACAACTCCCCCGAGCGACTCAGGTCTATCGCAACACAGACGTCGACGCCATCGCTCATCTCTGAGAAAACTTTGGCAAAGTCAACCCCAACGCGTTTGCCCAGATGATACCCCGAAGCCGCCCGGCCGTGCAGTTCGAGCACATAAATTTGATCCGACTGCCGATCATGCTGAAAATCAAAACCGAAGAATCCAGTATAGCCTAAACTGTTGCCGATTTGCTGTGCAATCACCTGTAATTGCGGATGACAAAAGAGCCGTCGAGACGCAGACTGCGAGGTCTCACCATTACGTTTTCGATATTCCGTCGATGCGATGAACCCCAACAACTGGCCGCGATGATACAGCCCTTCCAAACAACCGGATTCTCCAGTAATGTAGCGCTGAAGGATCCAGAGACCGGGCTGCTCAAAACTCGATTTGATCGACTGCAAATCCTCATCAGATTTGAAAATTTGCACCCGCCAGCCTCCAGCGCCGTAGGCCCCCTTGAGCACAAAAGGATATTTCATAGTCTGTACCCCGTACTCAATGGCCTGCTGGCTATTTTCAAAAATATGACTTTCCGGCAAGGGCCATTTTTCCAATTGCCCGAGCTCCGTGAACGCAGCCTTGTCGTAAAGAGACTGTAGCCGCAGCGGATCCAGTGGCAGATTGCCCATACGCCTGATGCAGAACCGCTCCTCCTCATCACTCAACATCCTCAATACAGCCTCATCTGCTAAGATATAGAGGTCGTATACGTTTGCCTGCAGCACGGAGCGGAGCTGCGACATATAGTCCTGTCGATTACCGTCACTCCAATAGCAGGTGCTTAAATGGCGGCTCTCATCAACCGAAAATCCCCGGGGAAATAGTGCGTCGACCCGATAGCCGCCCTCAGCAAATAACTGAGGAAGCCGAACCACATTCAACGGCCAATTATAGCCCAGTAATAGTATGCGCTTGGTTCGCATCGGACGACTCATCTGTAATCAAAACCCTTTCTCGACTCGAAACACAAGGTCTTTTCACCGCACTGCCAATTAGACAGTAAATACAATCAATGAAAACCGCGTAGCAAGCTTGCAACGATTCACGACTCCACAATACATAGCGTCAATCCACACGAGTCACACTCCTCACATGCACCGGCACCAGTGTGCAATCAAACAGTTCAAACCATCAGCTATCTTCATGAATCGCAACCCTCGTATAATCGTCGCATTTTCTGATACGTATGACGACCAATCGCCGACCAACTGCGCTGCTTTAAACATTCGCTCAATGCAGGATCGCCGCTTGGACGATTCTCTTGAGCCTGAACAATCGATTGAGCAAACTCTTCAGGTGTATTTCCGTAGTTGGCCCAAGGTGATAAAGCCACTTGCATACGGCCATAATCAGTCGCAGCGACTCCGAGTCCAGCTGCCCAATATTGATACGCTTTCAAAGGGTCGAAATGGTCGAGAAAGTTATGGTGTGGCTTAAAAGGTAATAATCCGACACTGTAACATCCTAACAGCTCAGGAACTGCATCATATTCAACCGCGCCTCGCCAATGAACATTAACAGGCAAGCATTTCAGAGCTCTGCGATCTCCCAATGGGCCATATAAATCAATGCTCCACCCTTCCGGCAATAGCCTAGCTGACCTGACTAATAAATCCCAATCAAACCACTCATTAAAAGCACCGAGATAAACCGCTCGATTCAGCTCTAGCTGAGAAGTGACAGAAGAGAACGCATCTAGGGCTACCCCATTTGGAATCACCTCAGACGATAATACTGCATTTTCAGCAACAACCCACTCCGACAACGCATCCGACACAGGCCATGCCTCCTTGAATAATCCTGATCTGACTTTCGCTGAAAACCAAGAGATGACATGGTCTGACATATGATGTTGGAATCCCTCTGGATGATCATTAATCCGATAGATAAAATGCCTTGCCTTCACTCGATCCGCAAACAACGCAGCATATGAAGTGTCCAACAGACAGACATCATAGTTCTGATCTCCCAATCGCGAAGGTATCCATGAGCGATATAAATCCAGCTGTGTCGCACTCCGCCACCAACGCTTATGCCTAGAAAAAGGCACTCGAATGAAGTGCTCCTTAAGCGCCCCGACACCAGAAACCTCGAACGCGAATGTCCCCCTCCCGAACCATGCAGCTCGCCATCGGGCTCGGCGCGACCGTGAAACGAAATCCAATGGATGCAGTGGACAGGAAACATAATCCACAGTTGCCCCCAACTGCGCCCACTCAAATGCAAGCTGCTGCAACCCCGTCCGAATGGAGCAATCGAGAAAGCTCGCATTACTTAAAATTAATAGGCGCATATGAAATAACTTGGAAAATACTATGCCAACACATAGAAGCTTATTTGAAAAGATGAGAATCGCTTACTTCACCAGTCAATTTCCGACACTTTCAGAAGGTTTTGTAATTAATCAAATCGTGGGTGCTATCAAAGCCGGACACGAAGTTGATATTTTCACTCGAAACCCTCACGCGGGCCCTCCTTGGAGTAACTTAGTCGAAGAATATAAGCTATTAGAGTATACACATATCATTCGTGCTCGTACCTCTCATATCGAAAAACTAACGAAATTTCTAGGTAAAAAGGTCGCACGTAGACTGATTCACCTCCATTGCATTTTAAATTCTAAAAAGCGGTACTCAACTCGGACAGATACGCACCTTAATAATAAGCATTACGATATCATTCACGCTCAATTTGGCAATCTGGGAAACTACGTACTTGAACTGCGCAACGCTGGAATCATCGAGGGCCCAATTCTGACCGCATTCCGTGGGATAGATATTACTCACCGAATAAAGGAACGCGGAGACCAAGAATATAAAGAACTATTTAAACAGGCAGAATGCATGCTTCCTAGCTGTAACTATTTCAAAGAGATACTACTCAGTCTCGGTTGCCCTGAAAAAAAGATCCATGTCCTATACAGTGGTATCGATTGCGCGAGATTTCGCTACTACCAGCGCGACTTCAAGAACGGGCCATTACGACTGCTCTCACTCTCTCGTCTAGTCGAAAAAAAGGGGATTTCCACCACACTTCACGCGCTCGCCAAAGTCCGTGACCAAGGCATCGAGTTCCATTATACGATTGCTGGGGATGGGCAAGAACTCATGACCTTACAACAACTAGTTAAAAGACTAAAGCTAAGCTCGAACGTTGAGTTCACGGGAGCCGTTGCCAATGAATCGGTGGTCAAGCTCTACGACGCGCACCACATTTTCTTATGCACCAGTATCACACCTTCCACTGGCGATCAAGATGGCGCTGCCAACAGCCCCAAAGAAGCGGCTGCAACTGGAATGCCGCTAATCATTACTAAGCATGGAGGTCTCCCCGAAGTCATGCTTGAAGGAAAATCGGGCTGGTGCATCAATGAGGGTGATTCTGAAGGATTAGCCAAACAGATTACACAGATGCATTCAAAGCGGAATCAACTCGAACAGTGGAGCCTGTTAGGCGCTGAATTCATCCGTCAAAACTTTGACATAACAGCACTCAACCAGCAGATGCTTAGAATATATAAGTACGAACAGAATTGGGATGCCTCAAGCACTGAAAAAAACAACAGAAGCAAACACTACAAAATTTAGCCCTAGATAAATGAAATTTCAATTTAAACAAAAATCGATCGCATGGCTTAAATCTAAAATAAATAAAACGAGCGATCCCACATTTTTGTTTATTTTCACTCACCCCTACTCAGGCTCAACAGCATTGGCAATGATCTTGAACTCGGCAGATTCAAGCATGCTGCTAACCCACCACGGAGAAGGGCAAAGGCTAGTGCCAGAGATGTGCACTCCTAACAGATGGAACCCCAATAAGGTCATCAACTGGCGTGCCGTACATGAGATTTGGATGAATCAAGTTAACATGGTTCAGCAACAAAACGACCATATCGAGTTCGTAATCGAAAAGAGTCCGCCAAACTTGGTGAGATATAACCAACTCCTAAATCAGTTCAAAAATAATAAGATCATAGTATTCAACCGAAATCCGTACGCCAATTGCGCTAGTATGCTATATCGGAATCACTCACCTTCGACAAAATCAAAAGAAGATCGAATTGAAATACTCGAAAGGCTGGTAAACAAATGGATCTATCGCTCGATTTTTTCCAAAAAAATTATAGATGAGCACCCAACAATAAACTTCACTTATGAAGAATTCTGTAAGGACACAGATCACATCATAAAGAAAATAACAGATAACATCCCCAAGCTAAGTGGAATATCCTCTGACTTAAAAATCAAAGTAAAAGATTACGAACCTCAGAAAATATCTGATCAAAATCAGAGGCAAATCTCAAAGTTATCAAACCAAGAGAAAGCGGCAATTGGCTCGCAACTACATCAACATGAAGCCCTCCTCAAGCAATTCGGCTACACCAGTCATTGGCAAAAGACGATATGCGAAGGCGGGGCCTGTTAGACTCGCTCAATAAATATGTGCGATCAGAAAAGGATACAACATACCCATCACATCCGCTCGGCTCGACTTCTCAGATCGGAACGGCGGCTCTGATCCTCAACCACCTCAAACGACATAATACTGAATGAGAACATTTATTTTATGTGTCGGCGCTCAAAAGTCCGGCACCACATGGCTATTTAAACAGATTATTAAATCGAAGCATTTCAGCAGAGGACTGTCTAAGGAGTATCATCTATTCGACGTATTGTACTTAGGTGGCTGTAGCGATGCAGTGAATAATATCTCTAGACGAATAAATAACTACCCATTCAATCAAAGCCTGGGTATCATGGAAAAAAACAAAGAGATCATGTTGAGTTTTTATACCGACAAAAATAATTACTATGACTACATCGATTCGATTTTAACCACAAATGACTCGTTCACTTCAGACATCACTCCATCGTACTCAGGACTCAAAAGTACAGTCCTCGCAGAAATCAAACATGAACTTAACAAACGTGGCATAGCCGTTAAAGTCATCTTTCTAATGAGAGAGCCTATCACTCGCCTCGAAAGCGCACTCAGAATGGGACTGAAAAGAAGCAAGTCTTTACGACGAACTGAGAGCTCAGTCATGGCGCAAAAGATGCGCAGTATGATTAACTCGCCCAATGACATGCTACGCAGCAATTACGCCTATACCTGCGGTCAAATCGATCAAGCGTTTACAGCTAATGAAGTATTCTACGGTTTCTATGAAACCTTATTCTCACAATCAGAAACAGCTAGACTGGGAGCGTTCTTAAATCTAAATGCCGATATATTTGATGCTAATCATATAGTTAACTCCAGCGCTAAGCCTTTTAAATACTGTTTAAGCGACATGAATCATTTTAAAGAATTGGTGAATGATAGATACCAATTCGTAACAGAACGGTTTAATTTCGATATTTCGAAGTGGGATGAGGCGACCTTAAAATTGGTAGATCATTCACTTTAATTGAGTGCGAAACTAAACAGATGAAACACAAGCGACCTTAAAATTGAAATCGCTCAAGCAGCAGCGCCACTTACCGAAGCCCCCCCCCGCCCTCATCAGGCAGCAATAACAAAAAGCCGACATGCAAATATCTACCAATCATAAGTTCGCATTTTTATGTATGCCCAAATGCGCATCGACTTCAATCGAACGTGCAATCAGCACACTGTGTAATATTAACTTTTTAGGACGCACTAGAATCAAGCATATCAATGCTCAGATATTTACGGAAAAGATACTATCGGCCCATCAAGCGCTACTGCCCAGCATACAAATTGAGTCTTTTTGCGTAATGAGGGAGCCTCTTGATTGGATCGAAAGCTGGTACAAGTATCGATCCCGAGAAATATTAAAAAAAGAAACCAATCCAAACTACACGGGGCACATCAGCTATAATGATTTCATAACAGAATACATATCCAAAGGCACAAGAAAACCATTCGCTAAAATTCGAACTCAATATGACTTCCTCAAATTATGCAATGGAGCCATTGGGGTCGATCAGATATTTCCTATGGAAAACATGGGACTGGTTGAACAGTTCTTATTCGAAAAAACGAACAGCAAAATAATCATACCTCGAATCAATCAATCTCCAACCAAAGACATGACGCAACTGCCCCCCGAACTAGAAGACGCATTACGTCAGCATTTAGCCATAGATATCGTAGTGTACAACTTCATCAAGAAGCATAAAACTTTCCAAAATTCGCAACACGGAGAAGAATTCATGGAGAGGTTAGCGGAACTAGACTAGAATCTAGGACTAAGCCAGAACTTCCGAATACACTTCTTCGAAATCGCGAGCAGTATCCTCAATGGCACGATTACGCGCCCAAGAACGGGCATTCTCTCCAACTTGATCGGCGAGCTCCGGCGAGCGCACAAACGTCAACATCGCCTCTGCCAGCGCCATCTCATCTCCGAGCGGCAAGAGTATCCCTTCCCCCTCTGTCTGAATCATCTCACTGGGCCCCGTCGGACAATCAGTTGCAATACAAGGCACCCCCAACCCCATCGCTTCTAAAAGCACATTCGGATAGCCTTCATAATCTGAAGCTAACACGAATCCTGTCGCCCGCAATAAAAGGCTGACCGTATCAACATGCCCGGGCATCCTGACATTGCCGCATAATCCGAGATCATCGACGAGACGTTCCAGTGCTTGCCGGTCTGCCCCTTCACCTAATATATATAATTGAGAATTAGGATAAACCTTCGCGACACGCTTAAATGCACGAATCGTTAGATCGTGACGCTTCTGGCGATGCAACCGGCCCACTGATACAAAAACAGGCACTGCAGGATCAAACGTACGTCGGCGATTAGTTCTAAACGAGGCGCGCAAGCCATTGTAAATAGTAGTAACTTTTTCGCGATCGACTCCTCCCGAAGCTACTAGCCATTGCGCAATTCCCTTGGAGCATGCAATGACACGATCAGCACTCGCATAGAACGACGTAAATATCTGCTGTGGCGTGGTTTTGACCAATCCCCAATCATCAAATTTTGCTTGAGGATAATTCGCTTCCCAAACGACCCACTTCGGCTTCACATCCCATGAGTGAAGTGCGACAGACATCGCGAAGGAACCCCCAATATCCATCATAGATGTCACAACGACATCAGGACGCACGCGTTCAATGAGGGAGTGCAAGCGACCAACCATGGAAGGGTTAATTAAAGCGGAGCACTCAAGATCTAACTCAAAATCACAGCAGAATTCGGCGCAACGTGCCGACCATCTACGCTTCCGCCATTTATTATAGACCCCGTAGAGATTCCGCGGAATAAAATGGGCACTGGCTCCTAAATAACGATGCACTCCGTCAGTATGGCGATGCACTTCACTGAACTCATCGCTCAATTCACCATTCACCGAAAAAGCGAACACACTGGAGTCAAATTGTTGCGACAAACGAGCAAATTCCAGAAAAGTGTACTCGGCACCTCCCCCACTGAGGTTCCCAAGCAGATACAATACCTTAGGACGGCTCATTTCCAATCGAGGCGCACGATCGCCTTACTCGTTAAAATGGGACAGACCAAGAGACCACAGCCCATCGTCCAGACCTTACCATTCAATCCACGAAAAGGCCCCCCCAGATCGTGAAACAACTGCTTCACTGAAGCGGTGCGCAGTGAGCCGACATCGAGCAATAAAACTAAACGCAAGTACTCAACCATGCCTCGACGTGATTTTAGGCTACGGCAATATTTAAGCCATTTAACCAGCAACTCATCGACAAACAATCGATCCGTCACACGCCCCTGCTGTTTCGCTGCAGTTACCAAAAAAGTAACTGCGCAGATCAAGCCACGATCAGTGCGCCGATATAGTGCACTAAAATCGCCAGAGAAGAACTGAAACAACGGTACTCTAAGATCTTCAGGAATTACAATACCTAGCCGTTCCAGCATACTATTATATAAAATCTCTTTGATCGGTGCGCCAACACTAGACGCTGTCACTTGACTCGCATGCCTTCGATATTTCAACAACGGCTCAGCTAAATTCTGAGCAAACAAGCCTTGATCCCAGAGCAGTGCTGCCCATAGCCCATGATCCTCACACCCAAGCAAAGCTGAATCATATCGATTCAAAAGGAATACTCGCCTCCGAAACATCATAGACGAATGGCAAAACGGACAACGAAACAGCAACGCAGCCTTCATTTCCTCTGTAGTCCGAGGGAATTTTTTAATTGATGTGCCTTTACTAGAAAATTCGAGAACATCACTACCGATAATATCAACACATCGGTTGTTCTCAAAATAATCAATCTGACAGCTAAATCGATGTGGCAAGCAGATATCGTCCGCGTCCATTCGAGCCACATACTGGCAATCGTCGGACAAATACTCCATCGCACGATTCAACGATCGAGCGACATGTTGATTCACATCATTCGTGATCACATGAATTTGACTGGAAGAATAGGCTTCTAGTATCGAAGCAGTCGTATCAGTCGAAGCATCATCGACAATAATGATACGACTCGGCGGAATCGTCTGCTCCAGCAATGAGTCTATCGAGTCACGAAGCGTCTGCTCCGCATTATAAACAGACATTATTACATTAATCACAACATCGCTCCTCAATGCGTCAACTTCGACTCTTCATTATGCAGGCATTTGTGCCATCGAGCAGTTATTTTTTTTGCGTAAGATGGGGCAGCATAAGGAAGGTTAATATTATATTTCTCAAGTAAGCGATACGGATATTTTTTATAATAATTGGGATACAATATCTCTGCTTCGCCGAGCGTTAACAACTCACTCGGGCCAGCAGAAAGCACCGCCTGTGCCCATGGCTGACGACTGGAATCCTGATACCGATCCAATTCCCAGTTTTTCATGCCTTTATCATGCTTCACACCCTTCAAATGTAGAAAAGCAACTGGCTGATACGAAATCACCGTATCTTTGATTTTATGTAACATAAGGATCTCATAGCCTTCGATGGGATCCATTTCATGCCAAGTATCCTCTGCAACAACAAAGAATGCATGATCACCACCAGTGATCGGAGGCGTGCCGCCTCTGCGGTGAGAGCCTGCTGTCAGCTGATTACCGTATCCGTTCGACATATATAACTGTCCTTCACACTCAAACAAATTGGCTCCCCTCAAAGAGAGCCATTCATTGTCTTTCAGCTCTCGAGCTTGCTCGGCTGCCCTTAAAAACACATCAGGTACAGCAATATGGTCGCCGTCAATTTTGATAGCAATTTTCCGGGTCGTCTTCGATAGTGAATAATTGTAAAAATTAGCAAGCGTGCCTTCGTCATCGACTGGTAAGGTACGTGACTCAACAGTACCCACTGGATATACATACGGGGTATATTCATACACTGTGACCTTGTCGGGATAAAGCGCCTCCCACTTTCTGCATATCTCTGGTGTAGAATCCGTACAATTATTGTACACCAGAATAAGTTCATCCAAGAACTCAATATGGCTAGCAATCGCGGCATCCAAATAAAGCTCTTCATCCTTTAAACGCATGAAACCGCTGATACCAGGCTGACGTAATTTTATGTTCAAATCTGTAGGAACGACTCTCATTTATTAATGACCTCCGCTAATGCATATAACTGCTTTTACAATAATCGAAGGCTTCAAAATCACGTTTATAAAACTCATAAACCCGCTCCGCCAAGTAATGCGTATAAATATTATTGACTGCAATCTCGCGCCTGCCGCTGCTATTTCGGCGCCCCATCGGGATAAATTGCATCCTGGAGGAATAGATTTTGTTATATATCTGCTGCCATGTACGTTCCGCATCTTCTAATTTCCCGATGAAGTCATAATTAATGTAATCGTAAAATAACACCGACACTTGAGGACGCCAATGAGGGTTCATTTTTTTATGATTCTGGTGTGAAGTCACAAATTCTACAAAATCAGCGAAACTGACCTCGACCGCTAATTTTTCTTCTTTGCACAGGCTCTTCAGAGAAGGAAATAAAGCATCCACCACTTGAATTTTCTGCACTTTGTTTTTAAATATTTTATCCTTAAATGCTGAGGCAAGACGTGCGTAAGGATTTCGTACAACCGAAAAACGAGAAATGGAAGGATCCGTCAAAACCCGAATCAACTGATCTCCCGTCAAACCAGCCACTCCACCATGTTCGTAGCCTGGAAGTGCATACTGATTCACACGCTTATTGTGCACATCTGGGATCTCAAGGAGTTGATCACAATCAGGCTCCACATGCTCATAGGTCTGAATCAATGACTTAATTGAAGAGCAACCGCACTTGGGTAATTCCAAATAAACACACTGAAACTTTTCAGAAAAATGAATCGAATGCATCAACTCAGGCTTCGTCGCCTCTCGCTCTAAATCGTTTAAACTTAAACACATATTTATTTCCAACTGTTAGAACTATAATTAAATGCCTCAAAATCAGCTTTGTATAAGTTGTAAACCGACACAGCAAGACGCGGCGAATACAATCCCTTCCAACGCGTATTTGAGCGTCCTTGGTTGAACTTCTGAACGAGTGTTTCACGCACATACTCTGGCAATGACAAGGCTTCACAAACCCCCATCATATCTGAGTTATAGTCCTCGAATCGAACAATCCGGTCATAATTAACAATATCTGGGCGCATCGTGATAAATTGAGATAACCAGTGACGGTCATGCTGATAGGATCCCTGTTGGACAACATAATCAACAAACTCCGCAAAAGTAATTGGCTGATCTTGAATTTCGACTTCCAGGCAGTCCGTCCATCCACGTGTCAACCGAACAATATCATTGGCAACCTTACGGTACTCGGCCTTCGCATTGCCCTTTAACGAAAATAAGCCTGCTACCTTGTCCAGATACGCTGAAGCAAGTCGCTCATAGGGATTGCGACAAATGCAAAACTTAAACCACTGGGAAGATCCCATCAATCCCTGAAAGCTACGCTCAGACAAGTCATCACTCCCCAAAAATAAGTTACTCGCTTTATAATGCACCGCATCCGCCTTTACTTTCGGCAGGTATCCTGCTGCCAAATGCTCATACAAACCGAACGCTTTCTTAACTGTAGTACATGCATTTTTTGAGCACTCCACGAACAAAACCTTCATCCTCGGCAAGATATTGAATGTTTGGTGCAACATCTTCACGCCATTGGCCGCCTCACGCCCCCAACGGTTACCATCCACATACGATTCAGTATTAAAGGCCGGACGATCCGCAGTGACTAGAGGCTTGTTAAATTCAGTCTCAATCCCAGCAACGGCAGTCTGCGTCAATTGCTCGATTTCCCGATTCGAAATAACACTGACCTCCTTATACTGGTTATGCTTTGCTAAAACACCATATTGAAGCTGCAACCTTTTGTACCATGCAACTTGAGCATCCTTAACCTCACGCCCCAAAATATAATCAGTCACACGACGCTGCGGATAGTTTCGAACTTTATGAATGTTTGAATGGTTGGGCAAAAATGCCAAGCCTGCCGAAGGGTTATCTTGGTAGCCCTGAATAAAGCTCTCAATTTCCTTACGAGAGGCCGCATTTCCACCTAAATAAATCTGATGCTCATATCTAAGCAGACTGAATATAATTTTAAAACGATTCGATTCATAAGGTGTCAGGGATGAAGAAACCTCTTCGAAAGTGGCGGGCTGAGTTAAGTCATACTCACGAGCACCTTCCCTTCGTCTACGAGCCAAAATTAATGCCAATGCATGCCATTGCTTTTGCTCCGTAACGTTTTTCATAGTGACACGCCCAGCATGTCGACGCCATTGGAACAATTGTTCAGGATAATTCCTCAACTGGCCGATTTCTTCCAAACGCATCCACAAATCAGCATCCTCGGCATGCCTGAAATAACGATAGCCTCCAACTTTAATCAGTGCCGATTTCCGTATCATCGCGGCAGGGTGACACATCCATGCACCAAAAGGTCTGGGTCCGTACAGATTCGATTGAGCAATTTTATAAGAACGACTTTCTAGTCTCAATAGCTTTGAATCTTCATCAATGAAAGAAAACATTGAACCGACTGCGACAACACCTGGATTGCGCTGTAAGTAGCGTACTTGCAGTGCAAAACGCTTGGGCAGAGACAGATCATCGCCATCCATCCTCGCAATGTAAATCCCCTTGGAAATCGACAATCCATAGTTCAATGCAGCCACAATACCTTCATTTTCCCGATGTACGACTTTCACTCTAGCATCCCGCTCGGCGTAACGATCAACAATCGATGCTGTCTGATCAGTCGACCCGTCATTAATAATAATCAGCTCAAAATCTTCAAAAGTTTGAGCTAAGACACTATCAATTGCAGCGCCAATATAGCGTTCATCATTATATGTTGGCAGCACGACAGATATCACCGGCTTATCTTTATTCATCAATGTCTTATTCACTGTAACGAGCTTAATATCGAGTTGCATCAATTCAATCAGTCGGCGAAACAAACCTGGAGACCCTGTCACCAACAAGTCTGCTGACAGGCCGTAAAGCAAGGTATCAATTAACCCCTCTGAACTCTCCCCAACAGAACTAGATTCACACATACGCGCAAGCGGCAACAACTCGGCATTCAATGCGTCTTTCAATTCCTGCTCTGAAACGTCACGTCGGAACAATGCGGCATCACGATGCTTCAATATCCGCGCTAAGAGCGTATATCCATCACTCAGCAAACAAATCGAAGTCTGCACCTTCAAGGACTTCAATTCATCTAAAAGCACCTGTTTATAGTCTTCGACTTGCTTAAAGCGCTGAATATTATCTGCAGACACATAACGCTCAAGTTCCCTTGGAGAGTACACTCCGGAAACATGGGCAATTTGGTTGCGGTCGACCTGGTCGCTAAGTAAGGGCAACAGAGTCCTAAGCTTTACTTGAGCAACATCACCACGGCGAACATGCACCACCGCACTATAACGCCCTACAGCACTGCGCCGGATCCTCACCCTTTGGTATAAATCACTGCACCGAAACACCTCAACTAAACAACAGGGAGGAGCTTTATAGGCAACAGTCATACGTTTCAGTTCAGGGTGGTTATAAGATGCATTATCAAATTGATAATAACTCCCCTCGACCACTCCACCACTAGCAACAGTCGTTAAAGCTAAACTGAATGGAACTGCTTCTGCCCCTGGCGCGGACTCAACTATGTATCCTGCCTGATAGAAGCCAAATAGCTCAAACAACTCCCGATTAGAGCAAACATTACGATTTTGACCAGCTGGCATATAGAACTTCGGCTGCAGTCCGATACCCTCACAGAATAAAAAGAAATAAGAGACTTGGGACAGTAAATCGCCCACGCCGGCATTGCGTAGTTCTAAAACGATTGAACTATCTGACGTTTTTTGGGGCAAATTCATAGGTTACAATTCAAATACTGAGTCAGCATTTTTCTCTAAATATAGTGAGTCATGACTGACCAATACAATCGACTTACCTGAATTCATAAGTGCCTTCATTGCTCCTTTGGATTTTTCTTTAAACTGTCGATCCCCAACCGAAAGCACCTCATCCATCAGTAACACGTCGGGATCTGCTTGAATCGCAATCGAAAAACCCAAGCGAGCCCTCATACCACTCGAATAGGAGTACACGGGCTCGTCGAAGAATGCCCCTAACTCACTAAACTCATCAATCGCATCCAAACGTTCCATCATTTCCTTTCGTGTCTTACCTAACAGCATACCAGCCATAATCGCGTTCTCACGCCCAGACAGAATCTGTTCAAAACCGATATTAACACTCAACAATTGGATTTTCAGCTTAGGACGTTTGATGAGGCGGCCAAGATCAGGATGGGTGACCCCTGCTAATAGCCTGAGCAATGTCGACTTCCCGGTCCCATTCCGACCAACGACCCCGAGAGTCTCACCACGCTTGAGTTCCAGGTTCACATTGCGAAACGGCCAGAACTCACGGTTCTCTTTGCTGTGTGAACGACCCAATTTATAAGGCCTTCGATAGCAAATACCGACATCTTCGCAACGTAGCAAAAGGTCCTCAGCTAAATCATTCGTTTCAATGACTGACCCTGGTGTTTCCATTTTCACAATTTAGGTTTGGATATGTTTTAATATATGACCATCAATTCGACGATGCCAGAGCATACCAAGCTGAATTAAAATAAGACTAAGCCCAGTGAGATAAAGCAGCAAGCCACCACTAGGACTCTCGCCATGCAACAGGATTGATCGATAGACTTGAATCAAAGCTGCTGAGGGGTTCGAGTAAAACAACGTCTTCAAATGCTCTGGGACTTTAGCAACATCCCAAAAAATGGCTGAAAGAAACATTCCTGCACGAAACAGCACTGACGTGAAGGTTTGTAAGTCACGAAAATAGGCCGATGCAATCGACAAAACAATGGAAAAACCTGAAATCAATAAGATCTGTATAATCACCAACAACGGAAGCCACAACAAATGAACTCCGAGCGTTAACCCACTAGTTAGGCTAATATAAACCAACATGACTAAAAAGACACAACCGGATTTCCATGAACTCGAGCAAACACCGATAATACCGAATAGATATTTTGGCAATGGAATCTGGCGATAGAGGTGTGCACGTGCCGTAATAGTCCCCATCGTACCTACAATACTAGACTGATACCATTGATAAATCACAGTGCCAGACAAGAGGTAAGCGATAAAGTCGGGTGTTTTGATACCCAACAAAACACCAAAAATGAAATAATAGAGGGCAGTATTAAGAATAGGCTCTAAAAACCACCAAAGGTAGCCTAAGTACATCGCACGCGTGTCGGCTCGCAAACTGGCGATTGTTCGATAAAATAGTATTCCCCGATACTGGTAGAGCGTTTTAAAAAATTCGATCACAACAATCCCTCCTTCATTTTTGCCATCGCATCAACCAGCTTTTCCTCCCATCGATCCAACTTCGGAAAACGATCCGAAGCAGTGACCCCGCTCGCACTACGAACCGATTGCATTGCAGAAAAAAACGAGACAAATGCTGGAATCAAACGCCCATCCAAAATCTTCGTAAGAAACACCCCCAAATCTGGCTCGATCACAAAACACTCGCTCCGATCTCCCGCCTTGAAATGAGATTTAATCGCACCGAATTCCCTCAATACTTTAAGACCCTGCCCAGCCGAACTACGGCTAATCGCAAGCACTTCTACACAGTCCTGCGCACTCATGGGGCGATTTGCCATAAAGAGTAAGCCATACAACTGCCCCAACGAGCGAGATACACCCAAGCGATCCGCCAGCTCCACCCAAGGAGCCAACGCTGCGTCATCTAATCCCCTGCAAACTGATATCTCAGATTTCAATCATTACAGTAATTCCTGCAATGCGCGCAATGTCAAGACTGAAGGCCTCAGGAGTAAAAGATTTAAGGATTGAAAGCTTCTAACCTCACTCCCTCTAAAACCTTGACTCATAATGGTGCTTAAAACTTGATTTCGGCTTTCAGACAGAGGGCAACACTTGGCACCCGCACACCAAAGCAACCTGCATTGCAAAATACATGATGACTCAACTACTTAAACTCGGAGCACTGACTGCCAGCCTACTCCTAACAATTCATAGCCAAGCAGCCCAAAGACCAGCCGAACTCGAAGCCCAACTCCCCGAGCTAAAGGCCATCCTTGAGTCTGCGCATAAAAAAGCCCCCGAACTCATTAAACAGGCGTTCATCAACGAGGAAGCTGATGCCCGCCTCAAACAAGCTAAGTCAGCCTACTACCCAAGCTTAACTGCCATCACCAATTTTGGATACAGAAAAGACTATCGCGATAGCGGCGCCGAAAACACCGATAATCTCGGCCTCACCTACAGCATCGCACTGCGCCGCCCGCTCTACCACTGGGGCGCTATCGAAGCTAAGATCGAGCAAGCACGCATCGACAACGACTCCGACCAACTCAGCTACCTGAAGAGCCTTCAGCAAATTGAACGTAATATTCGGGCGGACTATCTAACCATCATCCTGAACAATACCGCGCTGCGCAACGAAAGAGCAAAGCAAACAATCCTCGAGGGCCGAAGTGAAACCAATCGCATCAACTTCGAGGCGGGGAAAATGAGCGCATTAAACTACGAGAAGAGCCGAATTAGCCTAGCCCAATCATTCCTAACAATCAACCGTATCGCTCAATCTCAGCAGCGCATCGCTGAGCGCTTCCAATACTTTGCCGGATGGGAAAACCCAACAACTTCCGAGACTGAGATCACCGCCATCGACCTGAATACAACTGAAGCTTGGCTAGAGGAACAGCATACACAACTGCAGGGAGCCTCTTGGACTTACGCAACCTACAGTGCTGAGCGGCAAATCAATTCGATTAAGCATCAGAAAGAAGCGATTACTCAGATCAAAGCGCGCCAACGTCCATTGGTTGACGCCTCGGTAACGGCTAGCCAAAACCAGAGCAACACCTCCAATAAAAACAACGTGGACACTTTCTCCGTTTTTGCTGGCATTCGAGTCACCTGGAATGTTTTCGACGGCTTCAACACTCGTAATGCCAAAATCGAAGCACAAACGAAGGTGCGCCGTCTAGAGCAGGAACTGACACAGCTCAGCAAGGAACTTAAAATGGAAGCTGCTGAAGTCCTCGACTCCTTGCTATTCCAGGTCCGTAACCTGCGCTTAACCCAGGCTCAATACGAGGCCGAGAAAGCCCAATACAGCTTGGAAGAAGACAATGTCAGCAGCGGTCGTTCGACAGCACTCACTCTGCAAGATGCAGCTTTAAGCCTGAAAACTAAGGAATTCGCAATGCACCAAGCGCGCGCAGACTTGCTGATGGGACTGTCCGACTACTTCGACTTGGTCACTCCCATACGTTAAAAAATCTCTGCCTACTTTCCCAATGCAAAAGAAAACTATCATCTATTCCGCTGCTGTAATTGCAGGCGCATTCATCCTCGGCGCACTAGTCAGAACTGGCCTATCTAGTTCGGTCGAAACAACAGCTGTGATACGCGATACCGCAATCGACGCAGTTCCAGCGATCATAAATGTGCGCAGCGACTATACATTCACCCTCAGCAGTGAGGAGCGAGGCCGCGTCATCAAGTCCGAACTCAGCCTCGGAACCGCGATTAAAGAGGGCGATCTGGTATTGGAAATCGACCCGATTGACCTACAAATTGACGCCGACATACTGAAAGCCGATATTGCAAATCTGAAAGCGAGACTGGCACTCAAAAGCGCCGAGAAAGCCGCGCTTCGCAAGCGAGAGGAGGACCTCGAGAACAATGAGCGACTCTACGCGGCAGGCAGCTATCCTGAACTTGAGATGCAACGACGCAGACGAGACTTCAAGGTGTTCAAGGAGTCACAGGAAAACGCCAAACTCAATGAAGCCCAGCAATTGAATAACCTCCAAAGTCGGCTGACACTGATTGAGCGAAGATTGGAAAAAACTAAAGTCTATGCTCCAACCGATGGCATTGTTACCCAGATCTATGCCTACCCCGGCGAGCTCGTCAGCTCGGGTTCAGCCCTCGCAGAAGTATTTAGTAAGGCCGTCGTCATCGAAGCTAAAATCAACGAAGAGGACTTCGCCGGCATCAAGGCCGACCTAGATGCCACCGTGCGCCTACTAACCTACGGCAATCGCCTGTTTGAAGGTAAGATCGATCGCGTGCTGCCCACCGCCGACAAGGAGACGCAACAATACACCGTGCTGCTCGAATTGGACATCGCCCGTAAGCTATTACTGCCTGGTCTATCCGGGGAAGCCAGTATCATTCGCCGCAAGATTCCCGATGCACTGGTGATTCCGAGCAGAGCACTGATCGGGGATTTTGTTTTCAAGATAATCGACAGCAAAGCCGTCTTCACGCCAATCAAAGTAGGCGTCCGCGGACTCAACAATGTGGAAATCAAAGAAGGCCTATCCGAGGGAGACATCATAGCAACCGATGGCATCAATGGGTTAAAGGACGGCGATACAGTCAGGTTTTAGGCTTGGGAAAGCTTAAAGGGGTTAAGGCTGAAAAGCTGCAATGATTGAAGGAATTAAAAACTGAAGCAAAGAAAGGATCGGATTTTATGAATGCATTTGAGAACTTAGAAGTATGGAAGCAATCCGTTCAGCTATGCGCGGATCTGTATATCTATTTAAAAGACTCAAAAGAATTCGGATTTAAAGATCAAATCACACGCTCTGCATTATCCATCCCTTCCAATATCGCCGAAGGTTGCGAGCACGATTCAGTTAAAGAGAAACTACGTTTTATAGGTTATGCCAAAGCATCTTCCGGCGAACTCCAAACTCAACTGACTGACGGGGCCCTAGCTGGATTTATTGATCCTGTTTAAGCCGAGGAGTGGAATCAACAAGCTCGAAAACTCTCAGCGATGCTCGTTGGCCTTAAAAAATCACTTCAGAAGAAGGATTGAAGGCTGGAGAGCGAAAAAGCTTAAATGTCCCAATTCTAGCCTTTAACCCTGCCTATCTTTTCACCTTCTCGCCTTAAAGCCTTCCAGCTCTAAATCCTTCAAACCTTCCCGCCTTAAAGCCCCCAATCTTTTCCGCCCTAAGCCCTAAAGCCTTCACGCCTTAAAACATTTCAGCCTTAAAGCTTTTCCAATGAACACTAACTTCCAAATTGCGCTGCGCTTCTTACTTTCACGCAAGCGGGCGATGTTGATGAGCCTGGGAGGGATTGTCTTCGGCGTCGGTTTCTTTATTATTACACAGGCGCAAACCTCCGGCTTTGAGCAATTCTTCATCAAAACCATTCTCGGGGTCAATGGCATGGCCCGCATTGAAGACCGCTTCCAGTCGACGATGCGCAGCATGCAAGCGGAAAAGGGGTCGAACTTCCGCGTTTCACTGGAAGACAGCGTAAAATATATCTCCGGCGTGGAATTCCCGCAGCAGATAATGGAAGCCGTCCACCACTTCCCCGACGTAACAGCTGCAGCTCCAGTGATCCGCGGCAGCGCGATGCTAGTGGCAAACTTCAAGGAGCAGGACTGCAAACCTTACGGAATCGACTCCCAGCAGCACTTCCTCGTCTCGGACCTAGATGAACAAGTCATTTACGGATCCATCGAAGCCTTCCAAAAGAATCCCTATGGTGTACTAGTCGGCGAGCGTTTGGCGCGGCGCATGAAACTAATGCCCAACGACACCCTGCTGCTGCAAGCTCAAGGCAAATCGTCGCGCTACCGAGTGGCAGGTGTCTTTGAAACCGGCATCGAGCAAGTCGATAAGGAGCGAATCTACCTTCACCTCTCAGCTGCAAGAACTTTACTCGAGCGCCCAACTGGTGCCTCATTCATCCAAATCAACCTCAACGATCCACAAAAGGCTCCAGAGTTTTCAGCTCGCTTAGAACCAGTCATCTCCCACTCCGTCATGAGCTGGCAGCGGCGCGAGAAAACTTGGTTGCAGGTCTTTTACGTGCTACGCATCTCCTCCGCGCTGACCGTCTCAACCATTATTTTAATTTCCGGACTGGGGATGTTTAACACACTAGTCATGATCATTATCGATAAAACCCGTGAAATCGCGATTCTACGTTCGATGGGGTACACCCGCAGTGACATCACCCAAATCTTTATGCTACAAGGCCTGATGGTCTTATTTGCCGGAATCATTTTAGGCTGGGCCTTTGCGGCGAGCACCACTTATGGACTATCCAAATTGCCCATTCGTATTCGGGGCATTTTCGCCACCGATTCTTTCATCGTCAATTGGGAGCTAAGTCACTACCTCTGGGCCGCAGCCATCGCCACCGTAATCGTCGGAATCGCCGCCTACTTCCCTGCGCGCCGCGCCGCACGCCTCGAGCCCGGCGACGTCATCCGCGGTAGTAGTACGTAGGCGGGAAGGATTGAGGGCTTAAAAAGCGTAAATGTTAAAGAGACTCCTCCACTCAGCTCCCCCTCCAAATTTCCTCCCCTTCAAGCATTCAAGCCTAAATGAGTATTGTCCTAAAAACTGAAAATCTAAATCGCTTCCTCGGCGAAGGGGAAAACCGTGTGCATGCACTGCGGGATGTGAGCCTACAAGCCGAGGCCGGCAAGACCCACGCGATTGTCGGACATTCGGGCTCGGGTAAATCGACCCTGCTCTACCTACTCGGCCTGCTGGATAGGCCGGATTCTGGTACCATTGAGATAGAAGGCAAGGCCACCGCCGCGTTGACCGATGACCAGCGCACTCAGATGCGCAGTCAATCGCTGGGCTTCGTTTTTCAATTCCACTTCCTAATCAAAGAGTTCTCTGCCCTAGAAAACATTACCATTCCGATGAAAAAGCTGGGGCGCTGGTCAGAAAAGGAAATGCGTGAGCGTGGCATGGGCTTACTGCAAGATGTCGGACTTGAAGACAAAGCTGCGCGACTGGGAAATCACCTCTCCGGCGGCGAACAACAACGTGTAGCGATCGCCCGCGCCCTCGCCAATGACCCGGCAATTCTTTTGGCTGACGAACCAACGGGCAACCTCGACCATAAGAACGCCGATCGTGTCTTTGATTTGCTCAGTAAAATCTCCCATGAGCGGGGCAATGCCTTTATCATGGTCAGCCACAATCCTGAGCTCGCCCAGCGTTGCGACGTCGTCTTCCCGATGGAAGATGGTTTTTTAAAGGGGTAAAGAGTATCAAAGTTGAACAGTGGCAAAGTATTAAAGGTTCAAAGAGCTTGAGTCATTTTTTTAGCGCCTTTCGCAATTTATAATTTCAGATAAGTCATCGGTTTCCGGCTAACCCCAGTCGCTACAGCGAACGAATCCCTCCGAGTACTCTTGCAACTCTACCATTCTGTAACCTTGCCACCTCCGCACTCCGCTACTTTGCTACTTCCTATGCGTCCTGCTTTAATTTTCGTTCGTTGTTTCGCGTTTAGTCTCACCTGGCTGGGGGGACTGTGGTTGTTAAGCAACTTGCTAGTCAGCTACGACAGCTTCAATCCGAGCTATACCCTACATTTTGTGAAACAAGTGCTACTCTCGCCATTGTTGCTACTGGCTGCTGGAATTTGGATACGATTGCGCGCGCGCGCAATCGCACAGAAGCTGAGTCAAGACCTAGACTCATCGGTAGATTAAGCGACGCGTGATGCAATCGGCATGAATTGGCGTAGTCTTTATATTATTGGTTTTAGCATCTGCTTCGGCGGCTGGCTGCAGGCCGGCACAGAATTAAACCGCGAACTGCCACAATTCACTAATACTCGCCTGGAAGTGGCCAATGCCGCTTTAGCGGATACATTTATTTTTCAAGGAGTACGCGGTAGTCCGCGGATCAAGCATAGCTCAAATTACGACTGGCAACACGGTGGTCCCAAAGACGACAAAGAATGGGCCTGGTTTCTAAATCGGCACCGCTATTTTGAAGAACTCTACCTCGCCTACTCAGCTACGGGCGATTCCCGCTACGCCCAAAAGCTGTTTGCGATTTTGGAAGATTGGCTCGATCGCTACGCGTCGCCACCCAAACGCATCAGTTTTTCCACTGCTTGGCGCCCCCTCGAAGCTGCACGACGCATACTCGAAAGCTGGGATCTCGTTTATGTAAAGCTGTGGCAAGACCCCCATTTCCCGGAGGCACTCAAACCGAAATTTATGCGTGCCCTCGACAGCCATGGCGATTACCTGCAATCCCACCACGCGTGGCACGGCAACCATTTGATCACCGAAATGTTAGCACTGCTCAAGCTCGCATTACTGCGTCCGGAAGCAATAAACAGTCAATCGTGGAAGCGCTACGCGCTGGAAAAGCTCAAGCAGGAATACGAAGCCCAATTCTACCCCGAGGGAGCCCACAAGGAGCTGTCAGCACACTATCAACGCGTAGTATTGCTAAATTACCAACTACTAATTAACCTACTGGAAAGCGCACAAGCCGAACACCTACTCCTGGAATGGCGGCCACGGGTCGATCAAATGTGGGACTACTTCACCGCCATTCAGAAGCCCAGCGGCTTTGCTCCGCTGAACAACGATGCCGACCTAGAAAACATTGCGCAACTCGCCCGGCAACATCGTAGGGCTCAAAAACCTCCCCCCCCTGCATCCAGCTATTTTCAACAAGCTGGCCATGTCATCTTGCGTCAATCAGATGGCGAACAAGCCCCACTTTGGGCTTTTTTTGACATCGGCCCCCGTGGAACGGATCACCAGCACGAAGACTTCCTCCATCTTTCATTAAGCCTCGGACGGTCAGATATCTTGGTCGATAATGGGCGTTACACTTACCAACCCGGGCCTTGGCGCGATTACTTCAAGTCCGCAGACTCGCATAACATACTCCTAGTCGATGGACGTAGCAGCGACCGGCAACCCAACACCGCAGGTGGTCCTCTTCCTGGATGCGGCTACCATAGCGGCGACTCCATTGAAGCAGCTTGGGGGAGCGCTCGCTTTTCAAACATTAGCGGAGGCACCACCGCGAGGTGGCAACGCTACACCCTGAAACTGCCCGGCAGAAGCCTACTAGTGCTCGACCAACTGATTACCTTCGAACCACGAAACATAGAAGGCTTTTGGCACGGCAGTCCGAGTTCGGACTGGCACATCTCCGGACCTCATAACGTCCAAATCGTCCAGAAGCGGAACGCGATGCAGCTCAATCATCGCAACAGCGCCCCAAACCACACCGAAATCACTCTAATTAAGGGCCAGATTGAGCCATCTGTTCAAGGCTGGCACAGCCCTCGCTTTAATAACAAGCAAGCCAGCCCCTGCCTAAAATACAGCACGACCATCGACCGCCCCACAGTAATGGCTTGGCTATTCACACCAAAAGACGAAGGCAGTCGCATCGACTCCATTGAACAAATTAACCAACAGATCAATATTTCCATCACCCGAGGGGGCGAATCAAGCAAGATCACGATTAGTTTGCCAAGTTCGAAACAAGCCCCACAGTTTTTCCATCAACCATTTTCCGATTAGAGCATGCTAGATAAACTATTTAATAAAAAACAAAAAAACAGTATTGTTCAGCGTTGCTTCGAAGACGAGATCACCAAGCAACGCCTCAAATATAAGCCTTACTACCACCACTTTGACCAGCAGGTGGGCACACACATCTGGAAAGACGGCAAGGAAATGATCCTTCTCAGTAGCAACGACTACCTGGGACTCAACCACCACCCCAAAGTGATTGAAGCCGGTCAGCGGGCGCTGCGCGAATGGGGCAGCAGCAGCACGGGCTCGCGCATTGCCAACGGCAGCCGCAGCTATCACCGGCGGCTGGAAGAGAAACTTGCCGCGTTTCTGGGTAAGGAAGACTGCCATGTACACGCGGCCGGCTATCTCTCCTGTATGAGCGCGATTCAGGGCTTTGTACAGCGCGGCGACACCCTGTACGTCGACAAGAATGTACACTCGTCGCTGTGGACCGGCATTAAGTCCACCATGGGCACGGTCGAGAAATTTTCGCACAATAATCCGGAAGCGTTTCGCACTGCCCTGAGTTACGACGACTCGAAGGCCAGCAAGATGCTGATTTTTGAAGGCGTGTATTCAATGGAAGGGCATATTGCCCCCGCCAAGGAGTTGTTGGACATCGCCGCGCAGCACGACTGTTTCAGCGTGATGGACGATGCGCACGGCTTTGGTGTGCTGGGCAATCAAGGGCGCGGCACCGCCGACCACTTCGGCGTGACCGACCAGGTGGACATCATTTGCGGCAGCTTGTCGAAAGCGATATCCAGCACGGGCGGCTTTGTCGCCGGCGACAAAGCCTTACTCGAATACCTGCGCAGTCACTCCAAGCAAACGATCTTCAGTGCGGCGATCAGCCCCTCGCAAGCCTACTGCGCGGAAGCCGCCCTGCAGGTACTCCAAGACGAACCGCAGCATCTACAACGGCTGTGGGACAACACCCGCACGTACAAAGCGATCCTACACGACCTCGGGCTCGACACCTGGGACAGCGAGACACCCGCCACCCCGGTGGTGATTGGCGAGAAACGTAAAGCCTACCGCTTCTGGCAGGAACTGATGAAGGAAGGGATTTTTGCGACGCTCTCCCTCCCCCCTGCCGTGCCGCCCAAGAAGGATCTGATCCGCACCGCGATATCAGCAGGCCATAGTGACGAAGATCTCGAAAAGATCGCGGACGCGTTCAAGAAGGTCGCCAAACGAGTGCTCTAAGCTAGAAACACGAATCTACGTAGCGACTGGCTTTATGCCAGGAATTGGTACACAAGAAACCACGTAGCGACTGGCTTTATGCCAGGAATTGGTACACAAGAAACCACGTAGCGACTGGCTTTATGCCAGGAATTGGCGCCCTGCCTTGGCATATCGATCATCGACTCCTGGGGTGAACCCAGTCGCTACACGCCAGGACATATATTATCCGACGATACCGATCCAAGAATCGCGGGGTAAACCCGCTCGCTACTGGCACCCCACAAAGCCGCGCGTAGCTTACGAACATTACGCTCGACTTGAAAATCGGACACCACCCAGTCGTGGGCGGCGCGGGTGAGGCGCTGTAACTCAGCGAGATCCTGCATCAATTCAAAAATCTGTGTGGCGGTTTGCTGCGGATCCGCTAAGTCGATCACGGTGCCACGGATGCCATGCGGCACCCCCTCGGTCGTGCCGGAGACATCGGTGGTAAAAATCGGCACGGAGTGCGCCATCGCCTCGCCGATCACATTCGGAAAGCCATCGCGGTCGCCGGAGGTCGACACCACGCCAGTGAACAGAAACAGATTTGCTTGCGCATACAATGCTTCGACCTGCGCATACTCGAGCTTGCCAGAAAGCGTCACATGGCCCCTCAAACCGAGTTCTGTAATTTTTCGGTTTAAATCGACACGCAACGGCCCTTCGCCAACGATGCTGGCATGAAACGAAATGCCGCGCGCCATCAGCTCGGCGTAAATCTCTAATTGATCGAGGTAGCCCTTTTTCTCAATCAAGCGCCCAACACTAAGTATCTCCAACGCGACTTCGGGAGTTATCGGGGCACGATACAGTGGAATACCCGCCAGCCCCCGACGCACGCAGACCACTTGCGTCTCACTGCTCGGCGCTAAACGCGCCTGCAGCGCGCGAGTCGTCGCCTCGGTTGAACTCCGCAGCGCCTCGGCAGCCTCCAACTTCATCTTCAGAAACGCATCCCCGCCGTCACGAAACACATCGTACGCATGCGCTTCTAAGGTATACGGCTGGTCGATCAATGCCTGCAATGCATACCCCGCCATGCCCGGCCCGGTCGCCCAGGTCGCGTGCGCGCAGCTATAATTCAAGTGCTTGAAGCGCCTGGCAAACCGCACCGCAAATGCAAAGCCAAGCAGATTTTCACCCCGATTAGTCCACGAGCCGTAGCGGGTAAACAACAGCTGCTTGATCAAGCGCAACATCGGCACAGGGCCCACGATCACCCAGTACAGCAACTCCAACACAAAACAGAGCCAATCCAGCCAAGACATACAGCACACCGGCCCAGCCTCGGAATCTTTGTGCCCGCCGATCATCGAATAAATATCCAGCGCCAGGCCTTGCCGTTGCAGTTCGACGACTTCACGCAGGAAGAACTGCTCGGACAGCTTTGGAAAGGTGGTAAAAATGTAGGCAATCCGCATGCTTTCAGTTTCGGTAATACCAGCGGATCAGGGCACGGATCCAACGGGCGGGCAACAACCTCGGGCCGAATGGTGCGAGCCTGGCTTGAAAAAAGTCACCGACCCGCACACGGCCGGAGCGCTTGCCAAGCAAGGCCTTGCGCAGGCCCTTGACGGC
>Ga0209302_10000348_pt1 | contig 27980 bp, 31 predicted proteins | sample ArcOceMetagenome_2_FD_187445 | JGI IMG/M metagenome (GOLD analysis project Ga0209302, IMG submission 187445) | Marine eukaryotic phytoplankton communities from Arctic Ocean - Arctic Ocean ARC135M Metagenome (SPAdes) (version 2) | ecosystem: Environmental > Aquatic > Marine > Oceanic | place... | reverse complement strand
CAAGGCGCCTTTTTTTATAGAATTTTTCTCATGGCAAACTAGGCCTATAGCAACTATCTTCAATTAGACCAAAATATTATGCCACCCCATGCCCTGGCCTCGGTGGTCAGGGTCATCCTGTTTATATGACTAATTGGAGTCCCAAATATGATCGTAGATACTATGGCCACCTGGCATCGGGTGGCAAAAAATCATGATGTTGAGGGTCTTCATCAGCTAATTGACGAAGCCGCAGTATTTTATTCGCCAGTGGTGCACAGCCCACAGTTTGGCAAAGCCGCTGTGGGTCAATATCTATCCGCTGCGGAGCTTATCTTTTTTAATGACAGCTTGAATTATGTCCGTGAACTGCATGGAGAGGGACAGGCAATTCTGGAATTTGAAGTGGAGATTGAGAGTATTAAGGTCAATGGGGTGGATATGATCCGTTGGAATAATGCCGGGCTAATCACCGAATGCAAAGTAATGCTTAGACCCCTCAAAGCGGTTAATCTTATTCATGAGCAGATGGGTGCTATGCTCATGGCTCAGACGCCGAGGACAATTAAATAGACAGTCCAAAAGGGTTAGTGGGCTCGGGACTAATACCGATCCTTTAATAGTGGTGCGTTACAACCAAGGATTTCTTCGATGTCTATGAAACTTTATGTGGCCGTTTGCGCCGCTTTAATGAGCTTGCTCAGCCTCGCTGAAGAGCCTAAAGCCGACGACTCGCAAGAGTCTTATCTGTACGTTCTGGGCGTAGCTCAGGATGCGGGATATCCTCAGGCTGGCTGTTATCAGAGCCATTGTATGCCCGGTTGGCAGGATCCGCTGTTGCGTCGTGGTGCTACCGCTATCGCACTGGTCGACCCAGAGGCCAAGGCAAAATATCTTTTTGAAGCGACGCCGAATCTGCCAGAGCAACTGTATGCCTTGGAGTTGCAGGCGCCCTCAGAACAGTATTCATTAGAGGGTGTTTTTCTTACTCATGCCCACATAGGCCATTATGGTGGACTGATGTTCTTTGGCCATGAGTCCATGGGGAGTAAAAATATACCGGTCTATGCTATGCCCAAAATGCACAGCTACCTGAGTAGCAACGGCCCCTGGAGTCAGTTGGTAAAGTATCGCAACATAACCCTGAGGCCGCTGCTGCCTGACCGTTTGGTCAAGCTCGGGGGGCTAAGTGTGACCCCTTTTTTAGTTCCCCACCGCGATGAGTTCTCGGAAACAGTCGGCTATACCATCACCGGAATGAATAAGTCGGCCCTGTTTATTCCTGATATTAATAAATGGGCTCGCTGGGAACTCGATATCGCCGAGGTGGTTCAAGACGTTGACTACGCATTGATCGATGCAACCTTTTATAGTGACGGGGAGTTGCCGGGCCGCGATATGTCGAAGATACCCCATCCCTTAGTTACCGAGACTATGGCTGCGCTCGATGGCCTCAGTGCTGAGGATAAAAAGAAAGTCTGGTTTATTCATTTTAATCACACCAATCCGCTGCTACGCGAAGATAGTAAAGAATCTCAAACGGTAATCTCTAAAGGCTTTAATATTGCTTTTGAGGGTCTGCGGTTAGGACTTTGAAGTCAGCTTCAAATCGCAATATTTTTGGTTTACAGGCAGAGAATCACAGCCAAGTTCTTTACGGACTTTCCTAATTCAGCTGTGAATTGCCGATTCGCTTAAATTAATCAATTGATGATGATACCATTCCCGGCTGCGGGGTCGCGCTGTCATTCGTGTTTTACCCAACAGGGTCACAATGCTAGTTAAACTGGCGATCAGGCGCACAGCCAGAGGGTCTAAAATATTTGTCAAAAGGTTATTATAAAGATGTCAGAATTTACCAATGTTTCAGTCGCTAAAGAAGCGAATGTCTATTTTGATGGCCAGGTCATCAGTCGTACCGTTATCTTTGGTGATGGCAGCAAAAAGACTCTGGGCGTTATGCTCCCGGGAGAATATGAGTTTGGCACTGAGGTGCAGGAATTGATGGAGATTTCGTCCGGTACATTGGAGGTGTTATTACCTGGTGCCACCGACTGGATTTGCATCACCGGGGGCATGTCGTTTGAAGTGCCTGCCAAGGCAACTTTTGGCGTTAAGGTTAGTGTCATAACCAACTACTGCTGTTCGTACCTTAGTTGATGCTTTTAGAGGTGACCAATCTCATTGATCCGGCGATCAGCTGCTCGACTTGTCGTGCTGGCTGCTGTCGCCTTGAGGTAATGCTGCTGACCGATACCGGCGTTCCCGATGCACATATCAGTACTGACCAGTGGGGTGCTGAAACCATGACACGCTTAGACGACGGCTGGTGCTCTGCACTGGACCGTTTCAGTATGCTCTGTACTATTTATGAAAATCGGCCATGGGTTTGCCGAGAAGTTGAGATGGGCTCCTACGAGTGCCAAATCGAACATATACCAATTCTATAGGGTGAAACAATCGGCTGTAACTGCCCGGACATTAAACCTGTATAGTATTGAAATGATAGATAAGCAGCCTAACAACCCATTGCATGGCATCACACTCGAACAGGTTGTTACAAGACTTGAAAAGCGTTACGGCTGGGAATATCTCGCGCGCAACATCAACATCAATTGCTTTAAAAGTAATCCATCGGTCAAGTCTAGTCTCAAGTTTTTGCGACGAACGCCCTGGGCTAGAGTAAAGGTAGAAGCCTTTTTTATTGCTGCTTTTGCCGACAAGGCCGCCACAGGCCGTTCAGATAGCGCCGCTGGTCCCTGGGCTAAAAGTCTTGCTCATTTAAATACTAAGGGATCGTTAGGCCCAACTTAACCCGCTGACTACCCTCGCCTATATGGAACTTTACTAACGCAGGGCAACGGAGGCGAAAGCGTGATCTACAGGATTTACTATGCCACATAGGGCAATGGCTCATAGCGAAATAGAAAATTGCTTCACTGTTATGTCTGAATTAGGGCCCCATCTTGAGCGGAGAGATTTTGTCGCCATGATTCGCGTTAGGGAGGAGAGTTTTCGTCTCGCCTACATAGAGCTGGATGGTAGGGCGGCAGCTGGCTATCACTTTACTGAAGGGATGGGGCAATGATTATGGCTTATGCCCTAGTCGTCCTAAACGTTATGTCTGTCTATCTATGCTATATCATCGCTAGAGATCGCGGTGCCGATCCTCGTTTCTGGGGCTGGGTGGGCTTATTTTTGGGGCCTGTCGCACTGCCGTTTGTCTGCTTTGCGAAACCAAAATTCGAGGAATAATACTATGTCCGGTGGAACAGAATTAACGAAAATACTGAGTAGCCTGTCCCCCAAAGTTTTGCCAGATAGCTATGTGTTTTGCACTGTGCCTGAGGCTAGGTATGGTGACTATGCGGAGGTCTATCCGATCGCCAGCTTTCAGGAGAAAGAAGGGCTGACACTGGTACTGACCAAGGCGCGAGCCGAAGCCCTTGACTGGACGTATGACTGTCTTTTTAACTGCATTAGCCTGCAGGTTCATTCGAGCCTGACATCGGTAGGGTTAACCGCTGCTGTGGCCGCCAAGTTGGCAGCCAGCGAGATAAGTGTCAATATGATTGCCGGCTATTACCATGACCATCTATTTGTACCTCAAGATCAAGCCAGAGAAGCTATGGACCTGCTAGAGAGCCTAAAAACCCGCTGATTCCTATTCTAAAAAAGCGGAGGGGTCTGATAAACATTCGCTCCAGGCTGCGCCAAAAAAGGCTAGGCCCTAGAGCACAGTTAGAGCTTAAAAAAGCCCGACGAATTTTGCACTCGCCGGGCTTTTTTTGATTGGGTGCGTTTGTTTGCAATGTTCCTTTTATCGGCAGTTGGTTAACCAAACAGGCCTTTAAAGAAAAAGAAGAACAGAATAGACAGTGCTGCGCCGGCAGGCAGTGTTACTACCCATGACAGGAAGATCGAGCCAACCATTTTCAGATTGATCGCGCCAATGCCTCGCGCCATACCCACCCCGAGTACCGCGCCTACTAATGTGTGCGTGGTGGAGATGGGAACGCCTGTGCCAGATGCCAACACTACAGTCGCTGCAGCACCCAGTTCAGCAGCAAAGCCGCGACTCGGGGTTAGCTCGGTAATCTTACGACCAATGGTGCCCATCACTTTATAGCCGTAGGTCGCCAGACCAAAGACGATGCCGGCGCCACCCAGCAACAGAATCCAGCTTGGCATAACGCTCTTGGCGGCTATATCACCTCCAGAACTGACCACGCTGACAATAGCGGCCAGCGGACCCACAGCGTTGGCAACATCGTTTGAACCATGAGCAAAGGCCATACTACAGGCCGTGAAAATCATTAGTACGGCGAACACTTTTTCAACATTGTAAAAACGATTATCTTCTTCCTTTGACTCATCGCGCTCTACCTTACTGAGAAGATAGGTGCCCAGGATCGCCACCAGAATACCGAAGCCTACCGCAACCAGTGCGTTTTCACCGAAAGATAGCTTAATCCCTATATCTTTGAAGACATGCTTTAACCCTTTGAGTAGGGTCACCATGGCCATCAAAAACCCGACCGCGAAAATATACATGGGCGCGTATTTCTTGGCGCGCTCAAAGGGGTTATCGTGGATAAGAATATTCAGCTGGACACTTCTGAAGATGGCAAATGAGATGGTCCCAGCCATCAGGGGTGAGACTACCCAACTCAGTACTATAGTGCTGACCTTATCCCAGTTCACGGCGTCATTAGAGACCCCGACCGCTGCGAAACCCACAATGGCCCCGACAATACTGTGAGTTGTGGAGACGGGCCAACCCATAAAACTCGCCAACATCAACCAGGTACCCGCTGCCAGTAGCGATGAGAGCATACCAAAAACCAGCAGGTCCGGTTTATCAGCAAATACGCCCGAGTCAACTATGCCTTTGCGGATGGTGGAGGTTACCTCACCGCCAGCCAGATAGGCCCCGGCAAATTCAAACACCATAGCGATGAGGATAGCCTGCTTGATAGTCAGTGCTTTGGAGCCCACCGAGGTACCCATCGCATTAGCTACATCATTTGCACCTACGCCCCATGCCATAAAGAAGCCAAATGCTCCGGCCATAATAATGAGGATGGTGCCATATGTGGTAAATAAATCCATAAGGACTGATCCGAAACGTTGTTATTTTGCGAGCAGAAGTTCGAGGCGATTGCCTACCCGTTCTGCAGTATCTGCGATGGCACCAATATTGTCGATGGTGCTGTAGAGGAACATGACATTGACCGGCGGCATGTCAGCTTCTATCTTGAACAGGCGATGACGCAACTTGCGCTCCTTTTTATCGACCTTCTGCTCCTGAGCATCCAATTCGCGAATTAACTTCTTAACAAACTTTACTTCCTGTCCGGTAAAGCCCGTTTCCAAAAGCTCATCTAGTTCATTAATAGCTTTCAATGCTTTTTCGCAGGTTTCAATAGTGCTTTTAATAAAACCCAGAAAATCGGCTTGTAGAGCACTGGGAATATCCATCTCGCGACCCAAGATAATGCCACATACGTCTTTAGTGGTATTGGCAATATCATCTTGCTGAGCCAAAATGCTGAGAAGATCGGTCCGTGAGACAGGCATAAATAGCGTGTTGGGCATACTTAGACGAAACTGCTTTTTCAGGTCATCAGCTTGGTTCTCTTGATCTACAATCTCATCGAAGAGTTTTCCAGCTTTGGGCCAGTCGTGACCAATTGCGGCTTCAAAGAACGGTTCCAGTAATGTGGCGCAGCTTACGCACAGTGACATATGTTCCTGTAACGGTTTGATAGGCGATTTGCCAAACAGATTTGAAATGGGATTACTAAATGCCATGCGGCGGTCCTCTTGTTTAAACCGCAGTATAGGGTGTTGTCATGAAATTGAAACACATTAGCCATAAAAAATATGTTGGGTTTAAATCAATCAGGCCTGAGCATATTGTTCACTCTGACCCAGCCATCGAGTAATCAAGGCATCAACATTCTGGGGGTGGTTGAGAAGTAGGTCTTGAGCCAGATGTTTTATGTGCGGGAGCATATGTGCGTCGCGTTGCAGGTCGGCAATATGCAGCTGCATATCACCAGTTTGGCGGGTACCTAGCACTTCACCCGGACCGCGCAATTCGAGATCTTTCTCAGCAATCTTAAAGCCGTCAGTAGTCTCTCGCATAATCTTCAGCCGCGCACTGCCATTACCTGATATTGGAGGGCTATAGAGCAAAACACAGTGGCTACTCTGAGAACCGCGGCCGACTCTGCCACGAAGCTGGTGCAGCTGAGAGAGTCCTAGGCGCTCAGAGTTTTCAATAATCATCAGGCTGGCATTGGGAACATCTACACCGACTTCAATCACGGTGGTGGCAACAAGCAGATCAATCTCGCCCGCCTTAAAGGAGGCCATAATCTCGAGCTTTTCTCTGGGTTTAAGGCGTCCGTGAACCAATCCGATAGATAGTTCAGGTAACATCAGCTGCAGCTCGGCACTGGTGACTTCCGCGGCCTGCGCTTCCAATACGTCAGACTCCTCAATCAAAGTGCAGACCCAGTAGGCTTGACGGCCAGTGCCGCAGGAAGCTCTTACGCGAGCGATAACATCATTGCGGCGCAGATTACTGAGGACTACCGTTTCCACTGGTATGCGGCCGGGCGGCAGCTCATCAATGACAGAACAGTCAAGATCAGCATAGGCGCTCATGGCCAATGTCCGCGGTATGGGGGTCGCTGTCATAATCAGCTGATGGGGCGCTGGACCGCGGAGGTTTGAACCTTCGACACTAAACCCTTTTTTGCGCAGCGCCAGTCTCTGGTGTACACCAAAGCGATGTTGCTCATCAATAATGCTCAGCCCGAGATCGTAAAATTCTACGCTTTCTTGAAATAGTGCATGGGTACCAATAACCATCTTGGCGGTGCCGTCGGCGATAGCTCCCAGCTGAACCTCGCGAGCCTTACCCTTGACCTTGCCAGTAAGATACGCAACCCGAACCCCAAGTGGCTGCAACCACTGCTCAAAGTTAATGCGGTGCTGGTCGGCGAGGATTTCTGTTGGCGCCATAAGTGCCACCTGATGACCATTGGCTATGGCCTGAGTGGCGGCTAGCGCCGCAACCACAGTTTTACCTGAACCCACATCACCCTGCACGAGACGCAGCATGGGGATTGCCGTGCTAATGTCAGAACTTATTTCTGCTGCCACACGGTGCTGCGCCGCCGTCAGGGAAAAGGGCAGCTGTTCAAGAAAGGCGGTCGCCGCAGATTTGTCTTCGATTAGCACTGGCGCCTGTTGCTGCTGAACTTGCTGGCGCAGTTTAAGCAAACTTAGATTATGAGCAATTAATTCTTCGGCAGCCAGGCGCTGCTGCGCCGGATGCTCCCCTTCTGCCAGCAGATTAAGTGCTGTACCAGGCGGTGGGTTGTGCAGTAGTCGTAAAGCTTGGGGCAGTGAGTATGCAAGTTCTTGGCGCAGGCTACTACCGAGGTCTGGTGGCAATAGTTCGCGAATACTCTGATCCTTGAGTCGCTCCAGTGCCTGACTGCAGAGATCGCGAATACGACTCTGAGTAATGCCCTCGGTCGCCGGATAGATTGGCGTGAGCTTATCTTCTAGTGCGGGGGGATTGGCCTGATCAAGTGTTTGGTATTCGGGATGATAGAGTTCGACACCGGATTTTCCCCGTCGCACTTCGCCAAAGCAGCGCAATTTGGTGCCTGGCTTCAGGCGTTCTTGCTGGGCGCGGTTAAAATGAAAGAAGCGCAGAGTAACGACGCCGCTATGGTCTTGAATACGACAGACCAAACTGCGTCGTCGACCAAACACGATGTCGCTGGCGCGCACTTCGCCTTCGATCACCACCTCCGTCATCGGTTGAATGCCCCCGATGGGCGTAATCTGAGTGCGATCAATATACCGCAGGGGCAGATGAAAAAGCAGATCTTGAATGCTATACAGGCCCAGCTTCTTTAACTTAGTGGCAAGGTGGGGTCCGACTCGGTGGAGAGCCTCAACGCTTAACCTATCTAGAGAGGTCTCGGACATTAGCTTCTGATAATGCCGAGCCCGGGTAAGCTGCGGTCATAAATGGCGTTGCGCAGCGCGTCGATGGCCTTATGCCGCGGGAAGCTTGCTCGCCATGCTAACGCTGTAGTGCGGGCTGGGGTCACACCGGCAAAGGGCCTTGTGGTCAACGATGCACCGCGGTATTCGGCACCGATGGTTGCAGACTGGGGAAGAATAGTGATGCCTAGCCCAGACGCAACCATATAACATAGCGTCTCCAAAGAGCTGCCCTCGGTCATGGTGCGGATCGGCGCCACTTTGGTCGGGTGTTGATTAATATGGGGCAGGGCCTCAATAACCTGATCTCTAAAACAATGACCTTCGCCCATCATTAGTACATTTTCACCATCCAGATCTCTATGACGAATTTCTTTTTTCTTGGCCAAGGGGTGCTGTTCTGGTAGCAACAGCACAAAGGGCTCTTCATACAGAGGCTGCACTACAACGTCGGGCTCGGTGAAAGGTAAGGCAACAATAATGACATCGACTTCACCGCTGCGAAGTCTTTTGCGCAAGGTGCTGGTATAACCCTCTTCAATGATGAGTGACATCTCTGGGGCTGCTTTTTGCAGCGCTGGAATAAAGTGTGGAAATAGGTAGGGGCCAATAGTAAAAATGGCTCCCACATGTAATGGATTGCCAAGCTGGTCTTTGCCCGCGGTGGCGATGTCTTTTATGGCTGCGGCTTCTTCTAGCACGCGCTGGGATTGATCAACAATACTTTGGCCAATAGGTGTTACACGGACACTGCTTTTTGAGCGTTCAAAAAGATCAACACCCAGTTCACCTTCGAGTTTCTTTACCGCTATACTCAGGGTTGGCTGGCTGACATTGCAGCGTTCAGCGGCCTGGCCAAAGTGCTGTACCTGGGCGAGGGTGACTATGTAGCGAAGCTCTGTAAGGGTCATTAGCGAGGTACCTTTTGTATACCGTAAGCATAGCTAGGTTTTATTAAAGAGAGAAGACTAATTGAAAATTTTATTGGCAGGCTGTGGTGATATTGGACAGCGCACCGGAGCAAGATTAGCCCCGAATCATCAATGTTTTGGGCTTAAGCGCAACCCCCGAAATATACCTAATACGATTACACCTATTGCCGGAGATATGACCGATGCTCAGGGCTTGCAGACGATTCTAAGCGAGGGCTTTGATGTCGTGGTGGTAACTCTAACACCAGCGGCCTTTACCCAAGTAGCTTATCATGACGCCTACCTAGCCGGAGCCAGGGCTCTGTCTGACGCCATCAGCAACATCGCCAATAGGCCCAAGCTGGTCATTTGGGTTTCCAGTACCAGTGTCTATGGGCACAACGACGGCGAGTGGGTGAATGAACAGTCAGTCACTCGCCCAGTAAGTTTTTCCGGCAAGCTTTTACTCGAAGCCGAACAGCAGATACAAACCCTACCCTGCGCCCATATCGTGGTACGATTTTCCGGAATCTATGGGCCGGGTCGCACCCGCATGCTCAGTCAGATAACTGCGGGCAAAGGTCGACCACCACTGCCTGAACAATGGAGCAATCGCATTCACAGCGAAGACTGTGCCGGCGTAATAAACCATTTAATTGAGCGGTTCGGTGCAGGAGACATTGTTGACCCGCTGTATCTGGCGACTGACTGTGCACCGGTCACACAGCATGTCATGCGCAACTGGTTGGCGGCAAAGATGAACGTAGAGTTAAGCGACGAGGGGGTGGTGCAAAAGTCAGTGAGGCGTTGCAGCAATCAGCGCCTACTGGGAACTGGTTATCGATTTATCTTCCCCAGTTATCAAGAGGGCTATCTATCACTGATAGCAGAGCAGAGTTAAAGAAACTCGCTATCTCCGGCAATCAGTGAGGTTCAATACAATGCGCCGCGCTAGCCCGTATATTAAATGACCACAATCCCGTCCATTTCAACCATCGCTCCCTTGGGCAATTCGCTGATGCCTATTGCGGCACGGGCTGGATAGGGCTCCTGAAAGTTCTCGCTCATAATCTCATTAACGATGGGAAAATGGCTCAGGTCGGTGAGGAAGATATTGAGCTTAACAATATGGCTTAAGTCACCACCCGCCGCCTCACAGACAGCAGTCAGGTTTTTAAATACCTGCTGAATCTGGTCTCGAATGTCGTCGCTGACCAGCATCATGGTCTTGGGATCCAATGGTATCTGTCCCGATAGATAGACTGTGTTATTAACCTTCACCGCTTGACTGTAGGTACCGATAGCAGCTGGGGCATGGTCTGAATGGATAATTGCTCTATTGGGCATTGTGGTTTCCTTTCTTACTTGTTTTTGACACGGTAGATACGGCGGACGGGCTTCAGGCCGCGAGCTCGGCGCAGTATATCGGCCAGATGAATTCTGTCACGAACAGTTAATACGACATCGACAATACTGGTAAAAGCATCTTTTTCATTGACGCTGATCCGTTCGATGGTGGCGTCTTTCTCAGTCATTCTGGACGCCAGCGCGGCAATAAAGCCTCGCTCAGGAGTCACCTCTACTTTTAATTCTACGGCAAATTCACCGCGCACATCGGGGGACCAGGTCAATGACATACATTTTTCTGGGTTTGACCGGATCTCTTTCAAATTGCGGCAGGATTCTAGGTGAATCACTATGCCCTTGCCCGGGCTGATATGGCCCAAAATGGGGTCGCCAGGAATGGGGTGACAACATCGCGCATAGTGCAACAGCAGCCCGTCAGAGGCGTCAATGAGCACAGGCAATGTGGAGTTTTTCTTGCCGTCGACTATTTTGCGCTTATCTTCCGGCACCAACACATTAGCCACAGCAAAGGGCACGCGGTTCCCAAGTCCTATCTGCTGTAATATATATTCAAAAGATTTGGCGCCCGTTTCTTTTAGCAGCCGTTTGATTTGCGATTTTTTAAGTTCTTTATATTGGGTGCCAAAATTTGACAGAGCCTGATCGAGGAGGCGTTTACCCAAATCCACAGATTCATCGTGTTGCTGGTTTTTAAGGAAATGACGAATAGCGCTGCGCGCTTTGGCAGTCACTACAAAGTTGAGCCAGTTGGGATTTGGCTGCGCGCCATCAGCCGTGATAATTTCAACCTTCTGACCACTCTTTAACTGCTCTGACAGTGGTGTCAGCTGGCTATCGACACGGCAGGCAATGCAACTGTCGCCAATGCCCGTATGGACTGAATACGCAAAATCAATTGGCGTAGCCCCTGAGGGTAATTCAGCGATCTCGCCATTGGGAGTAAATACATACACCTCATCCGGGAACAGGTCGGCCTTCACATGCTCAAGAAACTCCAGGGAATCGCCTGCATGTTTCTGCATTTCTAGTAGTCCTTGAACCCAGCGGTTGGCACGGCGCTGATTGCCATCAACATTGTTGCTGCCCGACTTATATTCCCAATGAGCTGCGATACCATAGTTAGCCATCATTTCCATTTCTTTGGTGCGAATTTGCACCTCGATAACTACGCCATGCATACCCACTAAAAGACTGTGCAGAGACTGGTAACCATTAGCTTTTGGAATGGCAATATAATCTTTGAACTCTCCGGGCACAGGCTTGAACAGGTTGTGCATCATACCGAGAATCCGGTAGCAATCGTCGACACTGTCCACTACTAGGCGAAAGGCAAATACGTCCATAATGTCACGAAAGGATTTCTTCTTGGAGCGCATTTTTTGGTAGATACTCCAAAGATGCTTTTCTCGACCCTTAACTAGGGCGTGGAAGGATTCGCCTTCTAGGCGGACTTCGATGGCTTTTTGGATTTCGGTAACAATTTCTTTGCGATTCTTGCGAGCGGCCTTCATGGCTTCGCGCAGACGTCTGTGGCGCAGCGGGTACATGGTCGCAAAGCCCAGATCTTCAAACTCAATACGAATATCGTTGATGCCCAGCCGCTGCGCGATGGGGGCATATATTTCCAAGGTTTCGCGGGCGATACGACGGCGCTTTTCTGGAGATAAGACACCTAGGGTACGCATATTGTGTAGTCGGTCGGCCAGTTTGACTAATACCACACGGATATCGCGAGACATAGCGAGGGTCATTTTCTGGAAACTTTCAGCCTGCTGCTCGGCTTTAGTCTCGAACTCTATTTCTGTGAGTTTACTGACGCCGTCGACGAGGTCGGCAACGGTCCGTCCAAAGCGGCGGCTGATTTGTCCTTTAGTGACGCCCGTGTCTTCGATAACGTCATGCAGCAATCCGGCCATTAGGCTTTCATGATCCATGCGCATGTCGGCTAAGATATTAGCTACAGCGAGTGGGTGTGAAATGTAGGGATCACCACTTTGGCGCATCTGGCCCTGGTGACATTGTTCCGAATATTTATAAGCTCGTGCGACCTTGGCAACGTCCTTTCGGTCGAGGTATCTGGAGAGCTTATCCGTTAGTTGTAACACGTTCCTTTCGCCCTCCCCTGGTTCTACGCAGAGCTTTAGATAGCCGGCTCTTGCGGAGCCTCTAAAGCCTCAGTCGACTCTTCAAACTCAACAATTTCGTAGTCTTGCACGACTTCAGTAAGAATATCTGCAGTAACTAGGCCTGCTTCGATTTCACGCAGTGCTATAACCGTAGGTTTATCATTTTCTTCAGGAACCAGAGCCGGCCGGCCACCAGTAGCCAATTGACGGGCGCGCTTAGAGCCAACCATGACGAGTTCAAAACGGTTATCTACGTGATCTAAACAATCTTCTACAGTAATGCGAGCCATTTTATCTCCGCCGGTCTTAATAATTTAATCGATAGGTGCAGCAAAAGGCTGCAAGGTCGGCCAGTTTACCTGAAAGGCTGTGCTTACGACAATAAATCTAGGAGTAATTTTTCAATGCCTTTAACCGGCTGTAGACAGCGTGTCGAGGTGATAATGGCCTCAAGTTCTCCCCGCGCAATGGTGAAGTCGTCGTTGATAACCAGATAGTCGGCCTCAATATAGTGACTCATTTCTTCGGTAGCGGCGGCGATACGCTTCTCGATGACGTCAGGGTTGTCCTGTCCGCGACCATTTAGCCGTTCAAGCAGTGCTTTTTTTGAGGGTGGTAAAATAAAGATACTTTTGCTTTTCGGGAATCGCCGTCGTACCTGTTCCGCGCCTTGCCAGTCAATTTCGAGAATCACGTCAGTACCGGTGGCCAGGCTGGCCTTGACCCAGTGCTCGGAGGTGCCATAAAAATTTCCGAACACTTCTGCGTGTTCGAGAAACGCCCTGTTCTCGATCATCGCTAAAAACTCGTCGCGACCCGTAAAGTGGTAGTCAACCGCATCGTTCTCGCCAGATCGACGATCTCGAGTGGTGTGGGAGATAGACGCTTGAATATTGTCTAAGCGGCCAAGTATCTCGTTGACTAGGCTAGTTTTACCTGCGCCGGAGGGTGCTGAAATAATAAATAACGTGCCGTTTCCCATAGTTCAATCTAATCCAATACTTAAAAAATTGCTAATGCCAGTAGCCCCTAATTATTCCAGATTATTTCTCTGCTGTACTAAAAATTTTACTCGCGACTACTGGGGATCAAAAATGTGATTGAGTCGCCCCGCCAGCCTAACTCCCGCCTTTAAAAGTCGCTGCTTGACAATCACTTTGCTGCGTAAGACATAGGACTCGCCTAATGTGGGTCTGCCAAAACGGCCATCAGCCCGATTAGGGCTGAAATCATAGATCTGATCGCGCAGCCGTTTTGATTCATTGGCCCAGTCAATGTATTGGCTGTCTTGCCAGACCGATTGTTGTGCCCTGCTGCTGCGATCTATCAACGCGACATAGGCCGATTCGCTGAGTTTTTCGTCAGCAATTAACCCGCTGTCCCAGACCTGATGGAGATTAAATGTCTTGCCGCGCCAATTGACCTTAATGCTGTTGCCGCCCCTATCATCCCTCCTCCCCACATGCAGCGGTTGGTGAACATCGGCGACAAAGTGGACAAGGAACGCCAGCGCCTGTCGTCGCTGGGATTGGCTTAATGCGTTGTCAGAAAGTTCAGCCTCGAATCGCCCTAAAGCATAAAGTATGTCACCTTTGGGGTCCCGTTGAAGGCTCTTGAATCGCTCGTCGTCATTGATGGAAATATAATGCCACCGCTTGGCATGATCCCAATTAGGGTCTGACTTGATCCTGTCGGGCCAGGTCGCTAGATGCTCAAGCTGTGGGCCGTTATTCAGTTCGGCTATGGCTTGTCGAGTGATTTCAGTGAGATGATTTTGTGCAATAGTGGCCACAATACGGTGACCCTTGGCGCCAAACGAGAACGCCTCACCACTGAAAAGTAACAGGCCAGTGAGCAGATATGTACCGAGTTGTGGGAGCGCTTTATTCAAGATTTTGGATTTGCTCGCGCATTTGCTCAATTAATACCTTGAGCTCTACAGAGGCCTGAGTGGTGACTCCGGCAATCGACTTAGAGCCTAAGGTATTGGCTTCGCGATTTAACTCCTGCATTAAAAAATCTAAGCGTCGGCCAATGGCTTCTTGGCTCTTTAAGACTCTGCGAATCTCGCTGATATGGGCGGCCAGACGGTCAAGTTCCTCATCGACGTCGGCGCGATTGGAGATAATCACCATCTCTTGCTCCAACCGGTCGCTATCAACCTGGGCTCTGAGATGCTCTAATTTCTCATGCAGGCGCACTCGCTGGTGGTCGAGAATACTGGGTAGGTTTTCGCGAACGATGGCGACCTGAGTTTCAATTCCACAGAGGCGCTCTTCAATCATTTCCGCCAGTTTGTCACCCTCCCGTTGGCGGCCTTCTAAGAGTTGATCTACGGCTTCTGTAAATGTTTTTATAGCCGCGCCATGGAGATTCTCGGTTTCGACAGATTGTTCGGTTAAGACGCCGGGCCACCGCATGATATCCAAAGGTGAGATAGGGGCTGGATTGAGCAGTTCGCTCGCCAGCGTCTGTGCAATCTCAATCGTGCGACCGGCCAGCGCCATATCGATATGGACTGTGGCGTCATCATTATTTAGCGCTACCTGCAGGGAAATATCGACCTTGCCTCGAGTGAGTTTTTTGCGCGCGATTTCTCGCAACGACATCTCAACTTGGCGTAGCGTTTCTGGCATACGAAAGCCAGCTTCTAAAAACCGGTGGTTAACAGAGCGCAGCTCACAAGTGATTGATCCCCAGCTGAAATCGACGGTATTTCGGGCAAATGCGGTCATACTGCGTGGCATAATCTTTCCAATGTCTTTAATTAACAGCTCACATGGTAACAAAGGCGGTTAACTGGGTGGTAGATTTGCTATAATTTGACAACTTTTTTCGCAACCCCCTTATTAGGAAACCTTTATGAGCAGACCCAGTGGCCGACGCCCCGAACAACTCCGGCAAGTTAAAATTACCCGTGATTTCACCTGTCATGCCGAGGGCTCTGTATTGGTTGAGTTCGGTAATACTAAGGTTATCTGTACGGCCAGCGTTGAGTCTGGGGTGCCACGATTTTTACGTGGTAAAGGTGAGGGCTGGGTGACGGCGGAATATGGCATGCTCCCGCGCTCGACGAATAGCCGCATGGGTCGTGAAGCGGCGCGGGGTAAACAAAGCGGTAGAACGCAGGAAATTCAGCGTTTAATTGGCCGTTCATTGCGTGCTGCCGTAGATCTCAAACAGCTTGGCGAGCATACGATTAATATTGATTGCGACGTTATTCAGGCAGACGGTGGCACGCGGACAGCATCCATTACCGGTGCCTGTGTCGCACTCGTTGACGCAATTCGTTATCTGCAACGTAAGAAAGCCATTAGTGGAGATCCATTGGTCAGCATGGTGGCGTCGGTATCCGTGGGTATCTATAAGGGTATGCCAGTGTTAGATCTCGATTATCCTGAAGATTCCAATGCTGAGACCGACATGAATGTGGTAATGAATGCTGAGGGCGGTTTTATCGAGGTGCAGGGTACGGCAGAGGCGGCACCGTTTACCACGGAGGAGTTAACTTCAATGTTAGATCTAGCCAAACGTGGCATTGCAGATTTAGTGCGGGTACAAAATATGGCTCTGTCCCAATGAGCTTAAAGCTGACTGTTAAAAGAATTCACGAGAAATTAAAAGTAGCCCTATGAAAAACACTTATAAAACGCAGTTTATCGATAATGCTCTTGAATCTGGTGCGCTTAAGTTTGGCCAGTTCAGACTTAAATCTGGGCGCGTATCTCCGCACTTTTTTAATGCCGGAGAGTTTTTTCAAGGCAAGGCATTGGCCGCTCTTGGACGCTGTTATGCCGCAGCGATTATTGAATCTGGGGTGGAGTTTGACGTGTTGTTTGGCCCCGCTTACAAAGGCATCACCCTTGTGGCGGCGACCGCTGTGGCTCTGGCTGAGCACCATAATATGGATGTGAAATATTGCTTCAATAGAAAAGAAGCTAAAAGCCATGGTGAGGGAGGGACTCTTATTGGGGCACCTCTGGAAGGTAGGATATTGATTATCGATGATGTGATTACTGCGGGTACAGCGATTCGCGAAGTGATGACTATAGTTGAGTTGGCTGGTGGTAATGCTGTAGGGGTAGTTATTGGTCTCGACCGCAAAGAGCGGGGCACTTCTAGCAAATCAGCGATACAGGAAGTGGAAAAGCAGTTCTCTATTCCAGTGATCAGTATTATTGATATGGATGATATTTTAACCTTTCTCAAGTCTCAGTCAGACATGAAGGCTGTGGTTAAAGACATTAAAACTTATCGAAAAGAATATGGCGTCTAAACCATTGCGCGCCATCTACTGATAGAGATTTTACTGCAGTTACCAAGCCTGGCATCTCCTAGAGGCGCCAGCGCCTACCTAGGACAACTCTAAAAGGCTGTTAATTTAAAAGCTATCGCGATTTCACTACCCTGTGATGCCCGATAGCGGCCTCAGTCATACATTTGCGCCGTTATTAGTGGCCACTGATCTGACCAGTATTGGGTTGGCGGCTGCTTAAAACCACTACGGACAAACTGGCTAATCTTACCCTCGGCGCTGACAAGCATGAGGTTCGCGGCTACTGAGACGGAGACCTTGAGCCTGAGGCCGTGGCGAACTTCGGACTCTCGTAAGGTCTGCTTTAGCTGAGACTCGAGTCGATCAAACAGTTGCGCAATGCGCTCGTGCAGTCGGCCAGTTTCTCCGGTCAAGGCGTCGCCATTCAGAATACGTGAGATGCCGGGGTTCTTTTCTGAGAATGTCAGCACCAGCGTCAAAATGCGGTAGCATTGGCCGAGCGCATCGGGCTCATCGTCAACAATAGTCCGTATTCGGGTAAAAATTGTGTCTTCAATAAAGTCGATTAAACCCTCATACATGCGGGTTTTGCTGGGAAAATGCCGATAGAGTGCGGCTTCAGAAACTCCCAGTTCTGCGGCCAACGCCGCAGTAGTGATTCGCCCACCCTGAGAGACTTCTAGCATGCGCGCCAGAGCCTGCAGTATTTCCTGTGCTCGAGAACTTCTCTTGCCTGCCATTATGATGCTCCTGTGATTGTTTGGTTGGTGATGAGGGTCCCTACGCCCTCGTCGGTAAAGAGTTCTAACATGACTGCGTGATCGACGCGCCCATCAATAATATGCGCGCAGGGAACTCCCGATTTAACCGCATTTAACGCACATTTGATTTTGGGTAGCATGCCACCGTAAATCGTACCGTCAGCAATTAATTCGTCGACATGCTGTACGGAGAGTCCCGTTAGAACGGCGCCTTGACTGTCCTGCAGACCTGCCACATTGGTCAGGAGCATTAGTTTTTCCGCCTTCATGACCTCGGCGACCTTGCCTGCCACCAGATCGGCGTTAATATTGTAGGACGTGCCATCGCTACCAACCCCTATTGGGGCGATAACGGGAATAAAGTCTCCCTGTACCAACATATCGATGACAGATTTGTTAATCGACTCCACTTCGCCGACATGCCCAATATCAATAATTTCCGGAACCAACATCTCGGGTGTTTTGTGGGAGACGACCATTTTATTCGCGCGGATAAGTTGGCCATCTTTGCCTGTCACACCAAAGGCGCGACCACCCGCACTGCTAATAAGGTTAACAATATCTTTGTTAATCGTGCCACCTAAAACCATCTCGACGACATCCATAGTCTTATCGTCGGTAACCCGCATACCGTCAACAAACTCAGATTTAATAGAGAGGCGTTCAAGCAAATCGCCAATTTGTGGTCCACCCCCGTGCACAACCACGGGATTAATACCTACGGCCTTCATCAACACGATATCCCGCGCGAAGCTTTGTTTGAGGCGCTCATCAACCATGGCGTTGCCGCCATATTTAACGACCACAGTTTTGCCAGCAAAACGCTGGATATAGGGGAGAGCGCGGGCGATAACCTGCGCCGTAATCTGTGCTTCTTTGCGGCTTAATGACATAGTTAAATATAGTCTTCTATTTGATTAATAAAGGGTGACAATTCTCTGCGGAAAGTTTTCTTGACCTGCTCTAGGCTGGCGTCGTCGTCGCCTTCAAAGCGCAGAGTTAGGTTCGCTGAGGTATTTGATGCTCTAATAAGCCCCCAGCATTTTGGGTACTCGGCACGCAGGCCATCCACACTAATGATCTGAGCGCCGCTAAATTGGCAGGCAGAAAGGAGTGTCTGCATAAGCTCAAACTTTTCATTTTCGGCGACAGGAATTAAAATTTCCGGACTGTAGCTACTGGTATCGAATTTGCTGATGATCTGATCGAGGGTCTTGTCTGCGCTGTCGCGCTGCAGGCAAAGTACTTCGAGTAACCGCGAAGCCGCATAGAGCCCATCGTCGAACCCTTTCCAGCGGTCATTAAAAAAGATATGGCCGCTGAATTCTCCGCCCAGAGGAGCATTGCTGTGCTGCACAGCTTTTCTGACGTGAGAATGACCCGTCTTACACATAACGGGCCGACCGGAGTTTTTACCAATCATCTGTGCCAGTCGCTTGCTGCTCTTGACGTCGAAGACGATTTCGGCGCCGGGCGTACGAGAGAGGATATCTTTGGCGAAAATCATCATCAGCCTATCGGGCCAGATTATTTCACCTTTGCCCGAGATAACCACGATACGATCACCGTCACCATCAAAGGCTAGCCCCATGTCAGCCTTGACTTCCTTGACCTTAGAGATTAGCTGTTTGAGGTTTTTCTCCTCGCTTGGGTTTGGCTCATGATTGGGAAACGTGCCATCAATCTCGCAGTTGATAGGAAATACCGTGCAGCCGAGGCTTTTAAACAGCTTTATCGCTACCGGCCCAGCCACCGAGTTGCCCGCATCAATGGCCAGCCTAAATGAACGATCAATCACACTATCTTCAACAATATGGCGCACATATTGGGACACGATGTCACGAGAGAAAAGTTGCGCGCTATCGCTCTGAGTAAAAGCCTTGGCATTGAGCATGGGCTTTAATAACTGCAGAGCTTTACCCGAGATCACCTGGCGCTGAATAATGATCTTAAAGCCATTATAGATAGAGGGGTTATGGCTCGCAGTTACCATAATACCGCAGCTCGATTGACCGCAATGATGAACTGCAAAGTTTAGAGCTGGGGTGGTTATTGCCCCTAGATCGATCACATTGCAGCCAGTGGATAAAAGACCGGAACGGAGCGAAGCCGCTAGTTCTGGGGAGCTGATTCGGCCATCACGACCTATGTAAATACTCGTGTGGCCATTTTGCAGAATGATACTGCCGATAGTTTTACCCAGCCTCTCAGCGAAGGCTTTGGTGATCTCTGATCCTGCTATACCGCGAATATCATAGTCTCGAAAAACAACATCTGGCACCAGAAACGGTCCCGAGATTGGAGCTTCTATGTACTCATTGGGAATTATATCTTTTTCCAATTCTGCAGCCTCAGCTTCGCTAGTAGCTACCGTGGCTACTGCCTCTTGGAGACAGGGCGTTTCTTCGGTCTCCGAAGCCTCTGAGATTATTTCTTTACTATCAAGCGACGTTTCCGCCTCCGAATGCTCATTTTCATCGGAGTGTTGAGTCTGTTCAGTAGCCGATGCGTCTAAGAGGGTTTTTTCACTCCGCAAAGAGTCCTCGATTTCTGGGGACTCTTTGGTATCTGTAGTCTCTTGGCTCTGTAAGGATTCTTTGACCTCCGAATGCTCATTTTCATCGGAGTGTTGAGTCTGTTCAGTAGCCGATGCGTCTAGGAGGGTCTTTTCATTTTCTGGAGAGTCCTCGCTTTGCAGGGACTCTTTGGTGTCTGTAGTCTCTTGGCTCCGTAAGGATTCTTTGACCTCCTGGGCGGTTTCATCGAAGCGCTGAGTCAGTTCAGCCGCCGAGGCGTCTAGGAGGGGGTCTTCGGTGTCCGGAGTCTCGTGGGTCTCTGAAGATTCTTTGACATCCGACACAGTTTCATCGAGATGTTGAATCTCTTCCGTCGCCGATGCGTCTAGGATAGTTTTTTCACTCTGCAAAAAGTCCCCGGTTTCTAGGGACTCCACTCCTTCAGGCATCTCGTCTAATGCCGGCTTCTCTGACGACGTCTCCTCAAAGAGAGGCTCAGCGGCTACAAAATCTGACTGCAGTGTCTGGGTCTGCATGACAAGCTCGACCTCATCCTCATTTGGTGAGGCAAAAAGGGCATCCTGCGCGTTGTGTTCTTCTATAAAAATATCGGTGATCCATGACCTACGGCTAACTCTATAGCGGGTAATGAGATACAAAGCAGGTAATAGGCTACCCCAAGCCAGACCGAAGAATAACCAAAACGGAGGAAGCTGATCGTCAATAGTGGTCATCAGTTTGGCCGACGGGATAAAGCTGACTTTCCAGCGCGGGTTTACCGTATCTATCATACGGATATGGTCTGCTTGGATGGACATTAAGGTGACTGGCGAGGCTTGGCTGCTCAATGACAGAACAATGATGTCATTCCTATCAGGCTCCGATTGCTGCAACTGCATAGTGCCGTTAGAGACGTCTACCGTACTCAGGGCTTGGATAAGTCCTTCAATCGGCATCAGCAAGACAATGCCCCCAACGTTAGCGACTTTTGCACTGGCGGGGATTTGCGGGGATAGCACGGGCTTGATCAGGAGAACTTTCCAGTGACCAGCAACCTTTATGGCTATAGAGTTGACCCCGTTCCCGGCTAGAGACCGACGTATGATCTCGGTTGTAGCCATATTAAAACTGTCTTGATGTCGCTCTAGGCCGCTGTCGATATAGCGAATGGACTCAGCCTCAGGGATTAAAGCTGCGCTGTTGACTTCTTCCCGGTCCAAAGCAGAAAAGTCACCGCTGTTAAACAGCGTGAAAGTACTGGTTTGGTTAGCGATGCCGTTCAGCGATTGTTGATACTTGTCTAAATAACTTTCAATCTGACTGGCCGCGAGGTTCATGTTTTGGCCAAGTTGGAGGCTCACAGCCTGAACGCGCGCGTCAACGATAGTCTGCTGCCAAACGGCGACAGATGAAACCACTAACAGAATCAATCCAGCTGCAAAGCTACCGCGGACAAAGCGATCGCCTCGAATTTCTGAAATGAACTCTTTTAATGTGACTGTCATTAATTTCTCAGAGATAGCTGGTTAGTGGAAATAGCTCTGTGCCATATGTTCAATGATATCCCTGGCTAGTTGCGCCTTACTTCTCTTGCTAAAGGCTATCGAGGAGGTGCGATCGATCCAACTAATTTCGTTGTCATCGCTGCTAAAACCTATATCCGCCCGAGATACATCATTGGCGATAATGGCGCTGAGTTTCTTGCGCTCCAATTTATCGCGGGCATAGGCTTCTACCTTTTCGGTCTCCGCGGCGAAGCCCAGTACAAATAACGCCTCATTGGCAGTTGCCACTGCACTGACGATATCAGGATTTTTCTCCAGATCAATGGTCATAGAGTTGCCCTGCGTCTTGATCTTCTGGGCCGAAACCGCGCTAGCACGGTAGTCAGCAACCGCAGCAGCGGCTATAAATATATCGACATCGAGGGCCAAATTTAAAGATGCCGTGAGCATATCCTGTGCAGAAATTACTGGAATAAGGTGGCAGCGCGGGGGTGCATCTAAGGTTACTGGCCCCGAAATTAAAAAGACCTCGGCGCCAGCCTCTAGGGCAGCTGCGGCAAGCGCATAGCCCATTTTACCGGAACTGTGGTTACTGATGTAGCGCACGGGATCCAGTGCTTCACGGGTTGGTCCTGCGGTAATAACCACTTTTTTACCCGCCAGTGACCCAGTGTTAAAGAGCCGGCTTACCGAACTAACAACGCCATCAGGCTGCTCCATTCTTCCCGGTCCAATATCACCGCAGGCCTGAAGGCCGTCCTCTGGACCAATAAGGGTGACACCGCGCTCTCTTAACACGGCAATATTCGCCAGACTAGCCGGATGATTCCACATGGCTTGATTCATGGCCGGAGCAACCGCAACCTTAGCGGGCGTTGCTAAATGAACGGCGCTGAGCAGGCTGTCGGCCCTGCCATGCACCATGTTGGCAATAAAGTCTGCGCTGGCAGGGGCAATGAGCAATAGGTCTGCCCAGCGCGCTAGTTCGATATGGCCCATACCCGCCTCCGCCTCGGAATCTAGCAGATTGGTATGCACCGGGTATCCCGAGAGGGCCTGCATGGTAAGGGGTCGGATAAATTCGCTGGCCGCAGGAGTCATAACGACACGCACCTCAGCGCCCTGATCCTGAAGACGTCTAATAATTTCGGCGCTTTTGTAGGCGGCAATGCCTCCCGTGACGCCGAGAATTATTCGTTTGTTTGATAGACTGCTCATTAATCGTCCAGACAGGCCAAATAAAGGATTGTAAGATACCACCATGAGAGAGATTTCTGTAGTGATAAATGAGGACTCACTATGGCTATAAGCCACTGGCCCAAGGAAGAGCGACCTAGGGAGAAGCTTTTATCTAAGGGTGCAGCCGCACTTTCAGATGCTGAATTAGTGGCAATATTTCTACGTACTGGCTTGCCCGGCATCACCGCCATTGATCTCGCCCGCGGCCTATTGTCAGAATTTGGGGGCATTGGGCCCCTACTGAGCGCGCGACAGGTCGCATTCTGCGAGCGCAAAGGGCTGGGTCCAGCGAAGTTTGCTCAGCTGCAGGCTGCTCTTGAGTTAATCAGCCGATATATTAAAGAGGAGCTGCGCGCGAACCCAATATTTACCAGTCCCCAGATGGTTAGAGACTACCTTGCAGTGCAAATGAGAGGTTATCAGCGTGAGGTATTTGTCATATTGCTCCTCGATTCACGCCATCAACTATTGGATTTTCACGAATTATTTCAAGGCACGATTGATATGGCGGGTGTTTATCCCCGGGAGATAGTCAAGTTGGCGCTGCAAAACAATGCTGCTGCGGTCATTGTCGCGCATAACCATCCCTCTGGAGTTGCCGAGCCGAGCCAGTCTGATATCGCCATTACCAGGCGCATCAAGCAGGCGCTAGCGTTAGTCGATATTCGCCTCTTGGACCACTTTATTATTGGCCACGGGGCGGTGACTTCGCTGGCGGATTCTGGCCAGGTGTGAATGCTGCTGCAATCAGGTTATTTTATAGTATTCAATAAGCAATGAGCCTTGATAGCTCCTGGAGTGAAGAAAAAGTGCTGTTTTCCGGCAATCCCGCGGTTTTCATTTGATTCAAGATAGGCTTTCTGGTATAAAACGCGCCTCCTTTCGGGACGGTCCCGTTAAAGGTTATTTAATTAACAGTATTCTTTTGCCAAACAGGCTCTTCCTGTGGCAAAAATAGATAGTAGAGGCAGGAATAATGTCTAGAGTATGTCAGGTCACGGGCAAGCGCCCAATGGCGGGAAATAATGTATCTCACGCGAAGAATAGAACTCGTCGTCGCTTTGAGCCCAATCTTCATACCCATCGTTTTTGGGTTGAAGGGCAAAAACGCTTTGTTAAGCTTCGCGTATCCACCAAAGGTATGCGCATTATTGACAAAAAAGGTATTGAACAAGTCTTGTCCGAGCTGGTAGCTCGTGGCGAGAAAATCTAAGGAGATAACTGATGGCTAAGTCAGCTCGCGAAAAAATTCGATTAGTGTCTAGCGCCGGTACCGGGCATTTTTATACGACGGATAAAAATAAGCGCAATATGCCTGAGAAAATGGAGATCAAGAAATATGATCCCACGATCCGCAAGCATGTGATTTACAAAGAAGCCAAGATCAAGTAACTAGTGTCTCAGTTGCGTTAAAGGATCCTGCCGGTTGGCGGGATTTTTTTTGCCTGTTATTTTTTAGCGGGCTATTGCGGCGCCTTGACCGCCTGTATTCTCATAAGTGCTTAATTTTTGCTGTCATTGCGTCAGCACCAGGCATAAAAAAACCTCGGTAATTGCTTATCGAGGTTTTTTCTTAATTTTCGTACTGCTATCTAGCGACAGCGACAGAAATTAATCGGCGACTACGTTCTCAGCTTGAGCGCCTTTCTGGCCTTGAGTAACTTCCATCGTTACTGCCTGACCTTCTTTTAATGATTTGAAACCATCAGCTTGGATTGCGCTGTGGTGAACGAATACGTCACCGCCGCCTTCTTGCTCAATGAAACCAAAACCTTTACTGTCGTTGAACCACTTAACAGTGCCAGAAACTCTCTCCGACATAACTAACCTCACTTATAAAATGTATACCGTTTAAGGCGTTTAATATATCCAGCCTCGTAACGGGGCTAGCCTTACCTGTGATCTAAAAAACATGTTGTAGATCAAGGCATTACCGAACAAGCAAGTACTCTGTACTTTTTAATGCTAGTTCAGTACAGGGCAGTGTATGTCTTTTTTAACTGTTTAGCTAGTGATTAACGCGAAAAACTGTTTATTTACGCCAATTCTCGACGTTAGAACAAAACTCGGCAGCGAATGGTGCCCGCAATGCCCCTTAACGCCGCCAGTGCGCCCTGACTGTATTCAGCCTCGATATCGACCACCACATAACCGACCCGGTCGTTGGTCTGCAGGTACTGTGCGGCTACATTGATATTGAATTCCGAAAAAATCTGGTTGATAGCGCTCATAATCCCCGGAGTATTCCGGTGTACGTGCAGCAGTCTATGGGTATTGTCATGCGCTGGCAGTGCCACCTGAGGGAAGTTAACTGCGCTGATACTGGTGCCGTTGTCACTATACACGATCATCTTCTCGGCCACCTCTACGCCAATATTTTCTTGGGCTTCCTGAGTAGAGCCGCCGATATGGGGGGTCAGAATCACATTGTCAAATTGGCGTAATGGAGAGATAAATTCGTCTTGGTTGGACTTTGGCTCTACGGGGAACACATCGATCGCTGCCCCCCCTATGTGTTTACTGGCCAGCTGTACGCAGAGGCCTTCGATGTCGACGATCTGGCCTCGTGCGGCATTGATCAAAATACCTCCAGGTTTCATTGCGGCTAGATCTTTGGCGCCGATCATACCTCGAGTTGCCTGCGTGTCTGGGACATGTAACGAGACCACATCGCTACGCGCGAGCAACCCGTGCAGCGTTGCTATCTGCTGGGCATTGCCTAGGGGCAACTTGGTTAATGCGTCGTAAAAGCACACTTTCATGCCCATGGCTTCTGCCATTACGCTGACCTGACTACCTATGTTGCCGTAGCCTACGATCCCTAGCGTCTTGCCCCGCACTTCATAGGCATTGGCGGCAGACTTTAGCCATTCTCCCCGATGGGCTTTTGCCGTTTTCTCTGGAATGCCACGCATTAACATTATGGCTTCGGCGATGACCAGTTCTGCAACACTGCGCGTATTAGAATAAGGCGCATTGAAAACGATTACGCCATGCTCCGTAGCCGCTTGCAAATCTACCTGGTTCGTTCCAATACAAAAGCAGCCGACACTCAGTAGCTTTTTGGCGGCTGCGAACACCTGAGCGTTGAGTTGAGTGTGAGAGCGAATTCCAACAAAATGTACATCGGCGATTTTTTTTAGGAGCTCGTCCTGAGGCAGCGCGGCGGGTTGGTAGTCAATATTTTCATAGCCGGCAGCTTTAAAGGCGGCGACCGCAGATGGATTGACGCCTTCCAGCAGGAGAATTTTAATTTTTTGTTTTCCGAGAGAAAAATTCAACATCAATTATACTGTCCGCAGGCAATCAGATTTGGGCCTATATGGTAACATGACCAAAGAACTCTATTGCACAAACCGCCGCTTTTAAGAGGACCTCCGAATGTTATCGGAACAGATTATTTCTCGATTAACTAAAATAGTTGGCGCCGAGCGCCTGCTTTTGGAAGCGGGTGAATTACAGCATTTTGGCGTTGACCGGACGACTATTTGGCGGGCTAATCCCTCTGCGGTGGTCTTGCCTGGCACAATTGAAGAGGTACAACAGGTAGTGTTGTTGGCCAATGAATGTAACTTGGCAATTGTACCCTCTGGCGGACGGACGGGCCTTAGTGGCGGCGCAGTGGCCAAAGATGGTGAGATTGTGGTTGCCATGGACCGTCTTAATCAGATGTTGGATTTTAATCCCATCGACCGCTGTGTCAGTCTCGGGGCTGGCGTAATTACCGCGCAGTTACAGGATTTTGCTGCCGAGCGGGGCCTGTTTTACCCAGTCGACTTTGCGTCCACTGGGTCTAGCCAAATTGGCGGAAACATCGCTACTAACGCGGGTGGCATCAATGTCATCCGCTACGGCATGACCCGAGAGTGGGTCATTGGTCTAAAAGTGGTCAACGGTGCCGGTGAGATTTTGAACCTGAACCGAGGACTGGTGAAAAACAATACCGGATACGACTTTCGACACCTATTTATCGGGTCTGAAGGAACTCTTGGATTGATCTGCGAGGCGACGATTCAGCTGACTAGACCGCCTGCAGCCTCGACGGTGCTGGTTTTGGGTATTGATAACTTCCCCGCGATACTCGACGTGCTGCGTGTCTTCAGTGCTGAAATCGATTTAAGCGCGTTTGAATTTTTCTCCCAGGCCGCCTTGGATAAGGTGACCGAGCATCAGGGTCATGTTAAGCCTTTCGAAACCAGAACCCCATTTTATGCGCTGTTGGAATTTGAGACGGCCAATGAATCGGTTTTGGAGAGTGCCATGGCGTTATTTGAAACCTGTGTAGAAGAGGGGTGGGTATTGGATGGCGTGTTGAGTCAGAGTTTGGCGCAGGCCAAGGCGCTGTGGAAATTGCGTGAGGATATATCAGAGACTCTCTGGCATTGGCAGCCTTATAAGAATGATATCTCTGTGCGGGTTTCGCGAATGCCAGACTTTCTGCGTGAAGTAGACGAGCTGGTGGCGGGTCGTTACCCAGACTTTGAGGTCATTTGGTATGGTCACATTGGCGATGGCAATCTACATCTCAATATTCTGCGGCCAGAAACTCTGTCCAATGAGGAGTTTGTCGCCAAGTGCGGTACTGTCAGTGCTGAGATTGGTCAGTTGTTGGCCAAGTACGAGGGCAGTATTAGTGCCGAGCATGGGGTGGGTCTGCTGAAGAAAGACTATTTGCATTATTCCAGATCGCCTCTCGAAATAAAGCTGATGCGGGAGATTAAAAAGGTCTTTGATCCCAATTTAATTTTAAATCCAGGGAAACTGTTTGATTAATTGCGTATCCAATTTCAGATAAAGACGAACGGGAGTTAGTTATGAGTGAAGATGTTGTCGACATAGATGCGAGCCAAAAAAATATGGCTCTGTTGGTATATGTGCTGCAAGGATTGGGCTTTTTTACTGGCGGAGTAACCTTTATTTTTGCCATCGTAATCAATTACATTAAGCTAGATGAGGTCCGTGGTACTTGGCTTGAGGGGCACTTCCTGTGGCAGATGAACACCTTTTGGTATGGGCTGCTTTGGTCAATAGTGGGATTCCTGTTTTGGTTAATATTAATGGGATGGTTGGCGTCCGCGATTGTCAGTATCTGGATGATCTATCGTATTATCAAGGGAGCTTTGTACCTCAATGACGATAAGGCTATTATTTTTTAATGTGCTGTTATAGTTCTGTCGAAAGGTAGCAGGGAAAAGGATAAATAATGCGAGAGTACCACCATGTTGTTGACGGTCAGACGGTCGATCTGCCGTTGGGCAAGGTAGT
>Ga0209302_10000347_pt1 | contig 28039 bp, 16 predicted proteins | sample ArcOceMetagenome_2_FD_187445 | JGI IMG/M metagenome (GOLD analysis project Ga0209302, IMG submission 187445) | Marine eukaryotic phytoplankton communities from Arctic Ocean - Arctic Ocean ARC135M Metagenome (SPAdes) (version 2) | ecosystem: Environmental > Aquatic > Marine > Oceanic | place... | reverse complement strand
CGGCCGGCCGGCCGGCCAAAACCGGCTGGCCGACCGGCTGGCCGGCCGGCCGGCCGACCGCCCTGACCACTCTGTGGAATGTGCGGGCTGCTCGAAATCGGGCTCAGGGGGGTTATTTTTGCCCATTTTTTTGCGGACGGCCGGAAAGATGCACTTTTCCTACCGCCCCGTGGCCCGCCGCAGCCCCCACCACCTCGCCAGCGCCCCCGGCCGCTAAAACCCACCACTTACCGGGCACCGGTTCCTAGAGATGCGTGTAGAGAGCGACGGTCTTGCATCGAAGCTTGCATTTTGGGTTTGTATTTGTTTATACTATTACCTGACTATTACTTTGGTCATTCTACAACCAGGTCATCATTTCTCAGCCTTGCGTGTGGCAATGTCTAGTTTTTTTTTGTGATTTTTCTTTTGCTTTGTACTTTGAAAAGTATACGGGGTACGGTCGAAAGTACCGCGAAGCGCAGGGGCAGCCGCGCACGCGCGGCCTTGAGGCTGATGAGACCAATACCATGACAGTGGCATGGCCACACCACGCGTGCGTGCCACTGTCAAAGCGGCGGCAGCACCGTCCAGTGCGCTCGACCTGTGCGGCTCTGCCCCCAACGTGCGCTCCTCGTCACTCGGCGCCGACACAGTGTGCAAGTCCAGGAACAGCTTTGCCGACGCGCTCTAATTCACGCAAGGGCTGATGGCCGATCATTTCCTGTGTGAGGGCGCAGTCTGCACGCGAGTTTCTGACCACAAGTTCTCAGGCGGTGCCACGCCGCACCGTGAAGCGGTGTGGCTCAGAGCGCTAGAGCTCTGAGCTCGCGACCCACAAGCTCATCCCACGCCAGCCAGCCCCATAGATAGTCGCCTCAAATGATGCCCGTGCGTGTGGGTGTGGTCGTTTGGCTGATACGGCTTTAGCGGCTAAGCTACACTCCCTCTCCCACCACCTGGCAGGACACTTTCGACCGAGCGTACCCTTTAGTAGCTAGTAGTAGTACATGCGCCAGACATGCGCGGGCGCGCGAATATTGATTTGGTACCATGATTGTTTGGTACATGCTCATGGTAGTTTTTGAAAATTTGCGGACTTCTCTCAATTCTCAACTCAAAACTGCAAGGCAGGTCCAACTACTCTGACCAAGGCGAGCCCACCCTCTACAACGCTGCAGCGTGCAGCTCAATGCAGCCGTTTCCTTCGTAGCCATTCAATCCTGGCCGTTCCACACGGCCTCGAGCTCCAGCCGCCGCTCCTCTGCGGTGCGCTCGCTCTCGCGCCGGTCGCGCTGCGCGTCCTGCTTCGCCTCGCGTAGCTGGGAGGTTTTCTGCGAGACGACCTTGCGTGCCTGTGCACCGCGCGCGCACGGCGGGTGCAGGCAGGGGTGGGGCGGGGGCAGGGATGCGGGCAGCGTACCGCGGCGGCCTCTTGCTCCGAGAGTCCGCCCGGCCCCGCGAGACTCGACATGATGAGCCGCGTCGCGGCGCCGCCCGCCTGTTGGTAGCAGGAGACCCTCGCTCTTTGACTATCGGCACGAACCCCTGCGGTGGCCTGAGCCGAACACACACGGCCCCGCCACGCGTGCAAGCAGCCGCGCAGGCTAGCCTGTGCGGTGCGCAGGAGCGATCTCTGCGCAAGAGCGGCCTCGAGCCTTGGGTCCGCCAGAATACGGGACTGTGGCTGGGCGGCCACAGCGCAGCCAACTCCCGACTTTCAAACCAGCAGGCCCGCTGTTTTCTGCCGCTGCCGCTGCGGTGGCGGCGGCAGCGCCGCGGCCGCCGCGCGCGCGGCGGCGCTGAAGTCCGCAATCGCCACCACGCGCGCGATTCCAGCTGGCGGCGGTGCGGCGAGCGCGGCGCGCGCTGCGGCGGCGCTGCCGAAGATGGCGAGCATCGTGGAGGCGTCGACGGGCGAGATGTGCACGCCACCGCGCCGCTCGGCATCCACCTGCAGCGCCGCCTGTGAGGGCACCCAGAGCGGAGAAGGGTGCGGTGCGGCGCGCGGTGCGGCGTACGGTGCGGCGTGCGGTGCGGCGCACGGTGCGGCGCGCGGTGCGGCGCGCGGTGCGGCACGCAGTGCGGCGCGTAGTGCGGCGCGTAGTGCGGCGCGCCTGCACGTCGCGGGGCTGCACGCTAGCGGAGGTCGCCACGAGCTCCACCACCAGCCCCAGGGAGAGGCTCGTCTCGGAGCTCGTCGCACCCCTCGCCTCCGCCTCTTCCTCGCCCCGGGGCTTCCCCCCGCCAAAGTTACGCTCCGCCGCATTGCTCCCCCAGCGACCGCGCCCCCCGCTGTCCGCAGCTGACGGCGGCGGGGGCACTTCGTCCTCGTCCTCGTCCGCCCAGCGCCGGCTCGGCTTCTCCTTGTCCCCGGCGTTGTTGGAGCCGCCCCGAGGCCGCCTGCTGAACCAAAGCAGCGCATCTCAAGCAGGCTGGCGAGCGCCTCCACGCGGGGGCCTACCGAGGCGGCGCTGTGGAGTGCACAGGAGCGAGCTATGCCTTCGTGGGCCGTGCAGGGCCGTGAGAGCGCTGTCGCAGGGCCGGAGCCCAGGCCACCCAGCTGACCAGCTGCGCTGCCACGGCTCTTTGCCACTCGTCGCCGCAGGTACCGCTGCTGCAGGTACCGCTGCTGCAGGTGCCGCTGCCGCCGGCGCTGCCAGCCGCACCGCCTCCATCCGGTCCGCGGCCGCTTGGATCTCCGCCAGCACCTGCTCCTCCTCCGCCGCCTTCGCCTTCGCTGCCGCCGCCGCCGCCTGCTCGCGCGCCAGCGCCTGAGCCTCTGCCTCCGCTGCCTTGGCGGCGGCCTCGCCCTCAGCAACGGCCTTCCGTGCGCGCGCTGCCGGCGACATGTAGATGCCCTGCTCGGGTCGCTCGGGCCGCTTGGGACGCTCGGCGGTGGCGGGCCTGGGCGTGGAGGCCGCCTGCGGAGAAGACGAAGCCCCACGAGCGTCGCCATCACGCCACCCGCGACCGCCCGACGAGGACGCGGCCGACCCGCCCCCAGGCCGGCTGTCTGGCGCCCGGCCAATGCTGCCTGACTCACGTGCAAAGGCCGTGCCACGGCCCTTGGTGACAGGCTCCTTGTCGGCGTCCCACGTCCGCTCGCCCATCTTCTTCGCCTTCATCGCGCGGGAGTGAGCGCGCTCGCGCTCGAGCGCGGCGGAGTCCATCAAGGCTGGTTCACGACGGCCGTTCACGACGGCCAAGGGCGCACCGCGCCCGGCGCGTGACAACTTCGGCCTACGGTGGCTGCCTGCCTCCTCTGCCCCCGACTTTGGGGGTCAACGAAACCCACCCCCCCGCGGCCGCTCTCCGCAGCGGCGCGTATGCGGCGGCTCATTTGCACTGTTTGCGGGAATCAGGCCGATCTAGCCGACTGGGACCGCGCCTCGTCCGTGGAGACTCGATCTGGCCGAGATCTCGGCGCTCTGAAAGGCCGGTTCCGGTTTTCCGGTACATCCACGTGCATCGAAGGCCGCATCCCTGCTCAGGAAGCGCCGTGGAGGCGCACGCATTGGCTGACCTCCACGGTGCGCGGTAGGTGCCTACCACTCCTCTCCAAAACCCCTTTTCTATTGTAGTTATTGTATCTGGCCCGCGCGCGCGGAGACGAGTTGTGCCCCCCCCCGGGGGGGGGGGGGGGGGGGTGACATTCTAAGCCAACCCGGAACCCCGCCCCCGGGAGAGCCCCGCCCGCGTTACGGTAGTGCAGCAAAGCTTTTGCTGCATGAATAGTGCAGGTTCGAACAGCAAACTAAGTTCCAGAGCCGACCGCCCCCGCCCCCCGCCACTCGCCCCCGCCCCTTCCCCGTTAGCCGGAGAAGATGCTCGAGCCAACTCCTGTTAGTAGGCCCTGGATCTAACTAACCGTCAGTAACCGTCCCAGGCGGTACTACGCTCTAGTGTCCACGGGAAAACAAAACGTTCAAAACCGTTTAACCGTGAACTTCGCCTCCGTCGTCGAGCGTCCGCGGGCTTAGCCGTCCGCGGTTTCCTCCTCAAACTTGGGGCCTATCATCCCAGAATCTCTGCCTGCGCCGAGGGCGGCCAGCCGCCGGACTGAGTCGCACGCGTCACCATGAGCCAGCTGCTCTACCAGCGGTACATCGGCAGCGTACAGCGCGTCTTCTCCGTTGAGAACGGTGGCTCGGTTGGCGGCTACATTCGCATCACCGGGGTCTCTGATGCGACAGAGACCGGCGGAATCGTGCTCACTGGGAATCGTGTTCACGACGGCATGCAGCACGCCGTCTCTTGCTGCCAAGGCGGCTCGAAGGAGGCCTTAGTCGAGACCGTGTTCAAGGAGTACAGCGAGGAGCTGATGCGGGCACTGACCGACACGGCCACGCTCACTGACGTGAACTCGCCGCTGCTCGCGGTGCCGCTCTCCGAGCTGAAGCGCTCGCTGCTCTTGCAAGCACAGCTTGGTCTCGATGGCATGCAAATGCATAGCGGCACCAGGCCTGGCACCCTCGCCGCCAAGGCTGAGGCCGCGGCCTCGCGACATGTGTCGCAGGAGGTGATAGGCCCCATCGAACCCGACCTGGTCGAACCCGACCCCGCTCTGCAGATCGAATCCGACCCCGCGCCCCCACAGGTGCTGAAGCTGCTGCGAGAGGAGCTCCGGCCAGCCCTGCGCAAGTGCTGGAGCGCCGAGGCTGCGCGCGTGGCGAGCGCTGTCGCAGCATCGGAGGACGACCGCGCAAGCACGGCAACGAACTCGATCGACTTTATTAAGCGTCAGCTCGTGCAGAATGGGACGGAGGCCGCAGAGAAGCTGCGCGGTCGGTTGGCAGGCGCGTGGCATAGCAAGGAGCCGGGAGCAGACACCCAGCAGCGGCTCAAGCAGCTGCAGGCGCCCGAGATCTTTGGAGACGGCGAGCGGTGGCAGGGAGCGTGCGAGAGCAGGCTGGAAGAGGTGAGAATCCTGGTCAGTGCCTTCTTTGCGGAGGGCGAGCAGCTCGGCTCGGATCCCGGCGGCTCTACGTCCATCGACCTCATCGAGGAAAGGATCGGCACGCTCGAGCTCGAGCTGGGAGACATCCTGTGCTCTGCCGTGGCGGGTGCGGCGCTGCTCCCGCTCCGAGACCTGACGTGCAAGGTCAACGAGAACCCGCCTACGCCGCAGCAGCAAGCCAAGGCACTGGTGCTTCAACGAGCGTACCGCCTTGGTGCGCCGTCTCGGAGCCCGCAGCGGGCGGCGTTCGTGCGCGCGGGTCTACTCGCTGCCCTGAGTGACACCAAGCTCGAGGCGCAGCGCAGCGGAGCGTCGCATGCCACACTATTGCGTGTCAACGAGGCCCTCTCACGCTGGGCATCAGCCGCTCGAGCGTTCGCGTGGATCGATACGACAGCTGTAAAGGCAGCAAGAGATGTGCTCGAGAACAAGGCGGAAGCAGCACGGAAGAAAGAGCAGAGTGTCGGGATGGCAGCTCAAAGGCTGCTGAAAAAGCACAAGGAGGTGAAAGATCGGCTTCAGGAGGCGGAAGATCGGCTTAAGCAGGCAAAGGCCGAAGCAGCTGTTGCATCCAAGGAGGCCGCCATCAACCCGGAGAGGAACGTGGCTGCAACTCAGGCGGTCAACCGTGTGCCAGACCTTCAGGCCAAGCTTGAGAAGGCAAAGGAAGCCTTGAAGATGTCACAGGAGAAGACAGCCTTGAAGATGTCACAGGAGAAGATGTCAGAGGAGAAGCTGGCCCGCCAAGATACAGTCGTGCAGCAAGCAGTGGCAACAGCCTTGGGCAGTGGTGCAGCTAAGGTGTCCCGTACTGCGACTGGCCCAGATGGTGAGCAGAGCTCTCGCGTGCACTCAAGAGACGCATATGCGCTTTCGTGCGCCTTAGCTGACTCGATGCGGAGCCTTTTGGGCAGGCTGCGCGAGGGCCTGGTCGACACGTTGGCTGGGCCCGATAGGGCAGTGGAGAAGGCGTGCGTTGTCGTCCAGAAGACGGTGGATCGAGTAATGGGGAGTGCCGTGCTGGCCCACGACAAAGCGCTGGAGCCCATCGCGACAGCGTCCTTCAAACTTAAGGATGAGCTGCAGCAGCTGCAGCAGAAGCGCAAGAAGGCCGACTCCAAGCGAGAGTGGGACGAGGAGAACAGCAATAAGCTTCAGGCGCTCGAAAAGGAGGCGAAAAGGGCGAGCGCCAGTGTGATGAATGGCGAGAAGCTGGGCAAGACCCTGAGGGACAGCATGGTCACGCTCAATGCCGACGTGGCTGCGGCTGTGAGCCTCAACCTGGAAGCGTGGCGCCGCGACCTCTCAGCCGAGTTAGTAACTCTGCGCGGAGGTACGCTCGAGGCGGTCTTGTGCGTGATGCATCAGCTGCCGGGCACAGCGGAGGGCGAGCTGCTCAAGGTACTCACCCAGAACGTGACTGCCACGGAGCTCGTGCAGATTCGGGCGACGCTTCGCCGCGCCACAGCTCTGCTCTACACGCGGTGCGTGCACGCGCTCGCTAGTGGTCGCGCCTACTTCTGCGCGCTGTGCGAGGATGCGCAGAGGCCGGCTGAAGACAGCGGCGGAATGCAATGCCTTTGCCAGTGGAGCTCACGTGTGTGCAGTGCGTGGCCCCGCGAGTGCTGGATGGACGACCGCGCAGAGGAGACCTTTGCTGTAGCGCAGCTCATTTTGCAGCCACTGCCCGCATTCCGGTGGCTGCGGCTTGAGGAGGACGCCACGCCGGACGACGTTTCGCGTGCCTTCCGCTCGTGCTCGCGGCAACACCATCCCGACAAGGGAGGCTCGGCTGAGCTCCTTGAGCTGACGCAGACCTGCGCCAAGCTGCTGCGCGACACGTGCGGACTCTCTCACGCAAACATCTCTACAACCGTGCAAGAACTTCGCTCGGAGATGCTCAAGACTTACCTTACAGGCCGCAACCACGAAGAGTTCATCGCCAGCATGGAAGAAGACCTTAGCGCGCACGAGCGGCTTAGGCGGATGCAGCAGGTGACCGAGAGGGCGGCAAAGGGCGCCACCAAGCCAAGCCGAGGCCTCATCGAGGACCTCTCAATGTTCCCGGCACAGATGCCCCGCATCAGCGCGCGCGCGAGCAGTCCGACCAACGTGCAGCTCCGGTGGGCCGCAAAGCTCAGCGGCTACTGGCTCTCACTTGGCGCTACGTTCGAAGTCGGCCACGCACGCTCATGCGGCCGCGCCGCCCCCGTGTGGTCCATCGTCTACCGCGGGCCCGCGACTCAGGCTGAGGTGGGTGACCTTCGCGACGACGACCCAGAGTACATCTCGACGCAGGTGCGCATTCGAACCCACCTGGAACCCACCTGCGCGCCATTCGAACCCCAACTCACTTGCACGCCATTCAAGACCCACATCTTGTCTCGCACCTGCCACGCAGCTCTTCCGCGTGCGCGCCGTGCACGAGAGCCTCTGCTCCAAGTTCTCGGACGAGACTGAGGTGCAGCTCAATCGGCAGCACTGGGAACGGGTTGTGGCAAGGAACTGTCCTCAACGCGAGGCGGTGGCGAAGGGATTGGCCACTGCGGTGCTCGAGGGGCTGGCCACGCATCGCCACGGGCCGTTGAGCGAGTTGCGCAACCTGCAGATGATGGCGCGTAACCTGAAGCCAGGCATGGCTGAGGACAACGCAGATCTATCGCGAGCGGTGGTTGAGATCCATCGGCTTGTGGAGTCACAGGAGCGCATTGAGGAGGAGCAGAGGCACGTCGAGGCCTTGCGGCGCGGCTGGCGCGAGCGGTGCCGAATGTTGGAGTCTTGCTCTCTGGAGCAATATCACTCAATGATTGCGGCTGCGGAGCTGGCCTCTCTTAGGTCTGACGCGCTCGGGCCGACGGCGTGGGTAGCCAGGCTAGACCCGAAGCTGCAGAAACTATTGGAGAGGCTTGCGCCGTCCAAGCAGAAGGAGCTACGCGCCCAGTTCACAAACCAGCTCAGCCAGGTGGTGGAGACGATACGCAGCCGATCGGTACGGCTGAAAAAGGAGGCGGAAAAGAAAATGAGAAGGGCTGCGCAGGAGGTTGCCGTGGCGGAGCGGCAAAGGGCTGCGGACAGTGCGGCCGCGGCGGAGCGTGCGGCTGCAGCAAAGCGAGATGTGGCGGAGCTAGATGCGGCGGATATGGATAGAGTGATGCGCCGCATTGAGAAAGATGATGAGATGACCAAGTTGCGGCAGGACGCCGAGCTTTGGCAGGAGGCAAAGCCTTTGGCGAGCTTCCCGTACCACTCGGCTTCTTCTTCTCGCCACTTGGAAGCCGAGCAGCAGCAGGCGGCAGCAGAGGCGGTGGCGGCACAGAAGCAGGCGGCCAAGGCGGAAGCGGCGAAGAGGGCTGCAGCAGCGAGCGCGTTGGCGGCGAGGCAGGCTGCTGCGGCGGGCGCAGCAGCGACGGGCAAGGCGGCGAAGGCGGCGCAGGCGAAGGCGAGGGCCCTTGAGCGCGAAGCGGCGGAGCAGATCACCGATAAGAGACGGCGGGCGGCAGCTGAGCGGGCGGCGGCAGAGGAAGCGGCGGACCGGAAGCTAGCCGCGAGGCGCGAGACAGTCAAGACGGCCAGGGCGGAGCAAGCCAAGGCAACGGCCGCGGCGGCCGAGCGAGAGCGGCGGCGGCGGCAGGAGGTCATGGCAGCGCAGGCGGTGGCGGAGGCGGAGGCGGAGCAGCTTCGACGGCTTGTGGCTCCGCCTCCACCTCCACCTCCACTTCCGCCTCCGCTACCGTTCCTGCTGCCGCCGCCACCGCCGCCGCCGCCGCACAAGCCTCCATCTTCTGAGTCGGTTGAGGAGGAGCTCTGCTGCCCAATCACGTTCGTGCTGATGCTCGACCCGGTCATCGCCGCGGATGGCCAGACGTACGAGCGGTCGGCGATTGAGCACTGGTTGCAGTCGCATGGCACTTCGCCCTTGAGCGGCCAGCGGCTCGAACACATGCGGCTCACGGCCAACCATCTCGTCCGCCGCCTGTGCGCCGTTGAGCGAGAGAAGATGGCGGCTCATGTGGCGGCTAGCTCCGCTCCCGCTTCGGTGGCGGTAGAGCGCGGCCGTGGTCAACTTGGCGGGCGCGGGCGCGGACGAGGGGGGCGTGGGAGCGGCCGCCTCAGCAAGGCTGATGTCTACGGATAGGTGCATGCACTCTGCTGCGCACAAGCAACGTGCGACCCGTTGGCGCAACTTCGTTCATTTATGTCTCGTGCGCGGATGGAAGGACATGCCAACGGGTAGTTGTAAGGACTACAAGGAGATGACGTTGACAACGCGCACGAGACATACCACATACGAGATAAAGCGATACCGGATTATAAAGCTTTAAATATAAATATAAATGATTACAGTAAACCGTGCACACCCATGCAGATCACACACACACACACACTATCTCTCTACACCCTGCGCAAGAAGCTTGTGCTCACAAATTCACCGGGCGCCCCCTTCCACGCGCTGTCGCCCCTGTCCTGTACCTGAGCTTGAGCCTATGGTCGCCTCGTCTGCCTCGTCGTCCGGCGGCGGCGTGCCCGGGCCAAGTGGCGGCGTGCGCGGGTACGGGTGGAGGACGGAGTCGGGGCCGATGACGCGCGGCTGGCGCACGCGCAGCTGTGTGCGCGCGCGGCCGCTGGTGAGGTGCTTGGCGTCGCTGGCGAGCCCTTCGGCTGTCTTGGCCATGGCGCCAGCCAGCCCCGAGGTGGGCTTGGCGATGAGGCCGATCAGTCCGGTGCCGAGGCCCTTGACGAAGCCGCGCGCGCCGTCGTCCATCGCGCCGGCCACCGGCTTGACGAAGACGCCCTTGCCGCCCTCGAGCAGCCCCTGGCCGAGCGACTGCGCACCCATCAGCAGCCCGCCGCGCGTGCTCTGCGCGTGCCGCTGCTGCTGCGCGCGCTGGTGGTGCTTCCACTCGGAGTCCATCGAGATGACGTTGGCCAGCGTGCCGGCGTGCTTGCCCATCGCCGATGCGAAGCTGAAGAAGGCGATGCCCGTGCCGCCCACCACGCCGCCCGCGAGGCCGCCGACGCCCTTGAGCGTCCCCCTGGCGAAGGCCCTGGGCGACTGGACGAGCCCCTGCCGAGGCTCGTAGTAGAGCTGTTGGATGCCGCCCGAGATGCCGCTGAAGGCGGAGGAGAGGTTGCCCAGCTCGTCGAGGGAGCCGATCCGGTTGACCGCCAGCCGGTAGACGGAGTGTAGCCCCTGGTAGAAGTAGTGCGAGCCGACGCGCAGGGCGAGCGAGTCGACGGACTCGAAGCTTGCGTCATCGAGGATGAGGCAGTTGAGCTCGATGCGTGAGAGGAGCGGCTGCGAGACGAGCTGCTGCGCCAGACCCAGCACCTGCCGCGTCGGGTGGAACTCCTGCATCTCGGCCTCGGAGCAGATCGCCTCCATCTGCAGCTCGATCGTGAGCGAGACCGGGTGCAGCCGCAGCTCGCGCAGGAAGATCTCGAGCGGCGCCTGCGTCCCCTCCTCCTCCGCCCCTCCCGCCGCCGCCGCGTCGCCGGCCGGCGCGCCATCTGCGTGCGCAGCGGCATCCGCGCCCGGCGCACCCGCCGTGCCATCGTCGTCGTCGCCGCCGTCGCCGCCGTCGCCGCCGCCACCGCCCTCACCGCCGCCCTCAAGCGCCACGAGCGCCTCAAGCGAGGCAGCCGCCTCATCGACCGCCTCCAGCGCGCCGTGCAGCAGCCGCAGCAGCCGCGCCGCCACGTTCTGCTCGAGCTGCAGCAGCAGCGGCTGCAGCACCACGCCGAGCTCCTCCACGTACACCAGTGCCGTCCAGCGTAGGTTCTGTGTGTAGGAGAGGCGGAGCGCCACATGGCGCAGCTCGTCGGCCTCCGGCTCGGCCGCGGCGGCAGCGGGCGCCGCCGAGAGGAGCACGGGGAAGCGCGTGTCCGCGATGGTCGAGTCGATCTGCAGGTTGGCGATGCTCAGCTCGAGACTCACCTGGGTGCGTAGGGTTGCTGCGTGGGCACGCCGGGTCACAACCTGGGCACGTCGGGGTTTGCGGCCAGGTACATAGACTGCTCGGCTCGAGGGCTCACCTCCGTGTCGCTCTTGGCCCCGGCGAGCTCAAGGTCCTGCAGCACCGCGTGCAGGATCTCGCGCGGCTCCTGGTCGATGAGCGAGACGCCGAGCCCGGCGAGCCGCAGAGAGAAGACGAGCTGCGGCACCTGGGTGGGGGCAGGGTTGGGGGTAAGCCTCGCTGCGGCAAGGTCCCTGGGCTCAGGCTTGGCTTCTGTCTCGGATCGGCCTTGGCTACGGCTTCAGGTCGGGTCCAGGGCCGGAGCCAAGGTCAGCGGCGGCGGCACCTCGTCGACGACGCGCAGCTCCCGCGCGCTGGCCGACGCCGCCGTGCTCAGCCGCAGCTCGCGCACCTGGCCAGGGTGAGAGGCTGAGGGCTCGACACGAGGGTCTGGGTAAGCTTATGTGTATGCCTAGAGGGGGTGATGACCACCGGCCCGTCTTTGCACAGCTCGACGTGGAGCTCGCACGGAGGTGCCTCGATCGCCTCGTCGTCGGTGCGGACTCGGCCGCCGAGCATCGCGGCCGCCAGCGCTACCTGCGCGGAGCGCGCGCTGCACCGCTCGAAAGGCAGCCAGTGGCGCGCGTCGCCCAGCCGTGGGTCGGCGGCGGCCTCGAGCAGCGCCGCGACACACTCGGCGCTGCCCGCGTCGGCGGCCAGGTGTAGGGGGCGTGGCGCGAGCGGCACCTGCGCGGGGAGGTTGGCCGAGGCGCCCGCCGCCAACAGCACGCGCGTGACGAGGGCGTCGCCGCGCGCGCACGCGACATGGAGGGCGCCCGCGCCGTGCTCGTCGGTGGAGTTGGGATCGGTGTGCCGCTGCAGGAGCTCGAGCACGCGCCCGCACCGACCCGCCGCCGCCGCGTGCACCAGCGCGGCGCGCGACGGCAGCTCGGCGGGCGGGGGTGCGTGCACCGCCCACGCCGCGAGCGAGGCGAGCAGCGTGCGGTGCACGCGCGAGCCTGAGGGCGCCAGCGAGGCGCCGCTCTGCCCGTCGGCACGCGCGGCGGTGGGGTCGGCGCCGGCTTCGAGCAGCGCCTGCACACCCGGGAGGCCGACACCGTACGCGTACGCGCCCGCTGCCACGTGCAGCGGCCGCGCGCGCAGCCGGTCGCAGGTCTGCAGCTCGACGTTGGCGCCGGCAGCGAGCAGCAGCCGTAAGCAGGCCAGCTGGTTGCGCAGGCACGCCACATGCAGCGGGCCCATCCCGTCCGGCTCGACCACATCGGGATCTGCACCCGAAGCCAGCAGGGCAGACACCCACTCCTCGTCACCCTCGCGCACCTGCCACGCGCAGTGGGGTGGGGGCTAAGTAGCAGAGGTCGTGGCCCCGCGAGTGCAGCAGGCTGCTTGTGCCCACACGCGCAGCCTATGCACAGTTGGTACCGCTCGCTCAGGGTATGAACGCCGTGCATCATGCCTCATATATTCGAGCAGCCATGTCTCATATATTCGCGTACCGCCACTACCAGCTCGGGCCGCCGCAGTCTGCTCAGCCCCACCCGGGCCAAGGGCGCCGCGTACGCCGGACGGGCGAGCAACCAGCCCGGTGGCTCCGACGGCGGCGACGTCGACACGCGTGGCGGCAGGGCGCGGCGGCTGTTGCGCCCACGCAGAGCGGCCTGCACGCGCCGCGCCGCGGCGTCGCACGCCGCGTCGTGGGGCATCGCCGAGTAACGTAGCCGTGCCCAACTCGGGTAGGCGTGGAAGAGCTTCTGGCCTCGGCGCTCGCCCTCCCACGGCTCGCCAGCATGCACGGTCAGCTGGCCTAGCCGCTCGTTCCAGAACTCGTGCACGGGGCACGTGCCCGCGCGCGGCGCGGCCAGCCCGTAGAACTGGACCGCCTTGCGCTCCTCCTCGCCAGTGGCGGCGCGCTGCTCACTCGCCGGCCGGAAGGTGAGCCGTTGTGAGCGTGGGTCCCACCACTCCAGCACCGCCACCGTGCCGGGCAGCGGTGCGTCGAGCGCGAGGAACTGCACGTCCTTGCGCTCCTCGCGCCCCCACGCCTCGCCGGCGTGGAAGGTGAGCTGCTTGAGATGCGGGTCCCACCAGTCGAACACCTCCACCAGCGCCGGTTGTGCGTCGAACACCTCCACCGGCGCGGCGCGGTTGACGACGAGGAACTCGTACTGCTGCGGCTGCAGCGTCACCTCCTTGCCATTCCGCGGGATCTTGGCGGCGTTCTCGTCCGCTATGAACTTGCCCGGGTCACGGTCTGGATGGTCGGTCGCGCGCAGCACCGCCATCCGCCCTGATGCCCACACGCACTCAGCAAGCCGCGGTGGCACCGCCGCGCCGCTCGCACCGCGCTCTGGCGCCACCCACGCCATCTTGGTACCGCGACCGAGCACAAGGAACTCAAAGTCGTCGAGCGTCCGCTCCTAGCCCATCGATACATACGGTTACAGCCTGCAATACATGGACATGGACATGGGGCCACGCCTCTGCCTAACACATGGGGAACTCACCTTGCCCATGCTCGCGAACTTGGCAATGCCCTGCTTGACGATATACTTGCCAACGTCGCCCGCCGCGCTGCGCACTACGAACATCACACCCATCTCCGACGCCTTGACCGCGCCCATCGGCGGGACGAGTAGTCCATCGGACGCCCGCTCGCCACGCTGCCATGTGTATAGTCGCGACCTAGCTCCTGTGCCCGCCGCCCCATCCGCCGACGTGCCCGCCACCGCGCCCGCCACACCCGCGGCGGCGGCGGCGCCATCGGAGGTGCAGGAGGGTGGCGAGGGCCGGCGGTGGCGCCAGTCGATCTCGCGGTCGAGCTCCGGCTCCCGCCGCCGCACCGTTAGATCATTCGTGTCGTAACCGAAGGCGGCGGCAGCGGCGGCGGCGGCAGCGAGCTGCGCCGCGTCCTGCTCCGTCTCGCGCCGCTCCGCATCTGTAGGGTCGCTGTTGCGACTGCGCCGGCCGAAGCTGCCCGTCCGTATCTTGATCGCGGTGGCTGTGCTACGGGCAGCCTGTCCAAGCAGCTTGCCCGGATACCACTTCTCACCGCCGCCGCCGCCGCCGCTACCGCTACCGCTGCCGCTCACGCCACTCTCGCCGCTCATGCTGCTGCGGCGTGAGCTCACGTCGAGCTCTGCAGCAACCATCTGCTGCGCTGTCACCTGGTGACCACGGTGGGTTACGCACTCACGCAAACATGTGCACGTGCACGTGCATATGCATGTGCATGTGCATGTGCATGTGCATGTGCATGTGCATGTGTACGTGCACGTGCACGTGCATGTGCACGTGCATGTGCATGTTCCGCCGTTGTGCACGTGCATGTGCATGTTCCACCGTACTCATAAGTGAGCACAACCCAGATGATGCCGCATGCATGTGTATGTGCGTGGTGCACGGATGTGCGATGTGCCTGGTCGGCAAAGTGCCCATCGCGCAGCGCGTCACCACTGCAGCTGCGCACCACCGCCGGCCGCAGCGCCCCGTGCGGCTCCAGGCTGAGTTGCCCTACCTCCCGGTCGTCGAGTAGCAACTGAACCGCTTCCGGCAGCGCGCCGCGTGCACGCCGCAGCGCCTCCACTGCCGGCGCCCGCGCAAACCCCATTGCTACCAGCTCTTCCTCTGGCGACAGCATTGGAGCTCCTGCCGCTGACGCCGACGCCGACGCCGACGCCGCCGATGCAGCCGCCGATGATACCCCCGCTGCCGGCGCTACGGCTGGCTGTGGGTGCTGTGATGCGCACGTCCGCTGCCGCGCCCGCTGCCGGTCGTGCACTGCCGTCACCGCCGCACGCGCCTCGCGCGCGGCGGCCCTCCGCACGAGCGCACCGGTGAGACGCTCGGCCACGCCATCGCGGTCGCGCAGCTGCCGCACGCGCAGCGTGCCCGCGGCCCACGTCGTCAGCACGAGCTCGCCTGGCCGCGCCCCTGCGTCGACGGAGGCGAGCTCCTCGAGCTCGAGCGGCAGTCGGGAGAGCGGCAGCCAGCCCTCTGCCGCCTCCTCGTGCATTGCCAGCAGCGCCGCCGCCGCCGCGAAGGGCACAAAAGTGAGGTGCCCTTCGGTCAGGCAGAGCCAGCCGTCGGCACACGCGGCGTCGGCGTCGCCGTAGCGCGCCTGGCACGCGCTCGACATCAGCACGGGCTCGTCCGCCGGCGGTGCCAGCGGCGCCGCGCCGTCCGGCGTCGTCATTGGGCCCGCCACCACGCCGCCGCCGCACGTGACGGGCAGTTGGCGAGCGCGCCCCAGCTGGTCGAGCGAGATTGTATCTGTCGGCTCGGAGCTCCACCGCCCGCTGAGGTCGCGCGCGCGCAGCGAGAGCGCGTGTGGTCCTCCGGGGTGGTCGAGGACGTAGTCGGTGCGCTCGCCCGCGGCGAGCAGGTCCCAGAACATGCAGCCGGGTTGGCGGAAGGCGAGTAGCAGCGGCGTGTCGTTGACCAGCAGGAAGGGCAGCGTGCACCCCGCCTCGGTATCGGCAGTGCGCACTAGCAGCTGCCGCCGGTTGCCGTGCATCGAGGTCGACAGGCGGAGGTAGAGCGTCTGCTCGCGGTCGGCCACGGCGCCGGCGGCGGGCCTCAGCTTGAGGACGCGCTCGCCGATCTCGTCGGGCGAAAAGGGAGCGCACCTGGACACGTGGCGAAACGGGAGCGCAGCCTGGGTGCACGGGGCTGCAGCCTGGATGCCTAGGGCAACAGCTTGGATGCAAAGGGTGGTAGCCGGCACCCTAGAGTAGGACTCTACAGGCGCACCATGCGTGCTCGCCGCTCGTCGGCCGCAGCTGTATCAGCCGCGCGCCGTCGCGCTCGCGCCAGAAGAGCGGCGCCGCACGGCCCTCCGCCTGGAGCACGTGCGCCTGCGCCTCCGCCTCCACCTCCGCGCCAGAAGCGGAGGGCGCGAGCGGCTCCTCGGCAGGGGCGGCGGCAGGGGCGGCGGCAGGGGCGGCGGCGAGCGGGAAAGGCAGGGCACCGAGCACGGCGGTGGGTGGCGCAGCGGCCGCGGCGGCAGCCGATACGGCGGGTGCGGGGGCCTGCCGCCACTCTAGCTCGAGGTGCGAGCGGTTGCGGATCGAGTAGCGGTCGTGCAGCGTGAGGACGATCGCGTTGGCGGCGGCGAGCTTGCCCGAGGAGCGCGAGATCGAGAGCGAGAGCTCGGCCGCACCGCGGCGGCCGTGATGCACCACGAGGGTGGACTCGTTGCCGACCGCCTCCACCGAGAACTTCTCAGAGGTCGCGCTGTCGAAGCCTAAGGCTCGTGGAAGCCCGTCGCTCGAGGCCGGGCCGCCCGAGCCGGCGACGTGCGAGGCGACGCGCGCCGACTTACCCTCAAGCGCGAGCGAGAAGGGCTGCGCCTGCTCCAGCCCCGGCTCGAGCTCGATCCTGGGGCCCGTCGGCATGGCGTCGTACAGCGCGAGTGGCACCGACGTCTCGTTGAGCAGCCATGTGGCCGCGCCGACCGACACCGCCGCCGAGCCCGCGGCACCGCCGCGTACGGCCACCTCGACACGCAGCGAGAGTGGCGACATCGGCTGGTGCGGCGGGTGCAACGTGAGATCGTATCTACGCAGCAGCGTGCCGTCGTCGTCCCGCTCGGTCGCGGCCGGTCGGCTCACGACGAGGTGGCCGTGCAGCCGCGCCTCGGCATACGTCGGCCCGCCAAGCCACAGTGTCAGCCGCAGCGGCGTGAGTAGGTGCATCGTGTGCAGCGGGCGGCGGACCGCTGACGCGATGCGGTGCGTCTCCTCACCCGGCGTGCGCACGTGCTCCACGGGGTAGGCGTGGAAGAGCGTGGCGCGCCGCCGCTCGCCCTCCCACGGCTCGCCAGCATGGATGGTCAGCTGGCCTAGCCGCTCGTTCCAGAACTCGTGCACGGGGCACGTGCCCGCGCGCGGCGCGGCCAGCCCGTAGAACTGGACCGCCTTGCGCTCCTCTGCTCCGCGCGGGCCCTCCGGGTGGAAGACCAGCTTCTGCGCTTGCGGGTCCCACCAGTCCAGCACCGCCACGGTGTCGTCGCGTGCCCCCGCCCGCGGGCCAAGCGCGAGGAACTGCACGTCCTTGCGCTCCTCGCGCCCCCACGCCTCGCCGGCGTGGAAGGTGAGCTGCTTGAGATGCGGGTCCCACCAGTCGAACACCTCCACCAGCGCCGGTCGGAGCTCCGTGGGCACCAGTCCCGCCGCGCTAGCCGCCGTGCCGCCAACCGTGCCGCCGACCGCATCGGCCACCACGCGAGGCTCAGGCCCGCGCACAGGGGTGGCCGTCGGGCCGCCGCCACGCCACTCGCCCTGCTGAGTGAGGGTCGCGTGGAGCGTGCACGGCAGCAAGTTGTGCACCGACAGAGGCTCGTGCAGCTCGATACGCCTGGGTCGCCACTGGTGGAGACCCGAGGCCTGCTCGTGCTGCGCCTGAGTGCGCGCCGCACGCAGCAGCCGAATGGTGCCCTCGCGATCGAGTAGGTTGCCAAAGGTGAGGCGGCGGCCGCTGCGGAGCAAGACCTCGACGCAGTGCTTCGGGTTGAGCACGATCGAGAGCGACGAGCCTGCAATAATCATAGTACGACCAATCTGAGTAGTATGCATCCGCGCTGTAACCACGTGCACGCTAAGCCTGCGACCCCACGTGTTCGATTTCGTGCGACGAGCCCGTGTAGAAGGCCTCGACCTCGGCAAGCGGCATGACCTCCGATGAGCGCCCAGCAGTCATTCCCGAGCGGAAGCACAGGTAGCCCTGTAGTAGTAGTAGTAGTAGTAGTAGTAGTGGTAGTGGTAGTAGTAGTAGTAGTAGTACGGTGCATACATGGTGTGCGCGTGGTGTGCACGGCGCATGCATGATGTATGCACGGTGCATGCATGGCATACTCGCGTGAGGTAGAGCCAGCCCTGTACATACCATGCGTACACCACGCCCAAGCCACGCCCATGCCTGCGTGAGGTAGAGCCATCCCGGCGCGAACACCGCGCCGCCGCGTCGCGCGCACGGCCAGGCCTTGAGCAGCGTCTCGGCGGCGGGGAGCCCGAAGCCCTTGAGCTCGTTGCAGCGCTTCTCACGGCTGCGCCGCACTGACTTGCGCTCCTGTGCCATCGTCCCACCCGCGCCCTGCTCGAGCTCCGGTGTCGAGATGGCAGCGCACGCGAGCCACTGCCCCTGCGCACCGCCACCCTCCGCCCTGGCGCCGCCGCCGCCGCCGCCATCGGGCAGGCACGCCAGGATGGCGGTGTCGTCATCGATCGGCACCAGCGTCCCCCAACCGAAGCCAGACGTCTTCCAGTCGGCCGGCCGCAGGCACACTCCCCACGCCGCAGGCTCCGCGCCCCCCTCGGTCAGCGCGAGCGGCAGCGCGCGCGCCTGGTGCGCCGGTAGCAGCTCCGGCGCGCGCGCCGTGCCGCCGTCGAGCTGCGAGGCCATCGCGAGCTCGAGCGAGCTCGCAGTCTCATTCACGATCTCGACGGGCGAGCGCACCACCAGCACGCGCTGCCCGCGCTCGAAGCGGCCCTGGCACAGCAGCGCACCCTGCAGCGCGGCGCCGTCGCCTCCTGCCGCCTCCGCCTCCGCCTCCGCCTCCGCCTCCGCCTCCGCCTCCGCCTCCGCCTCCGCCTCCGCCTCGCCGCGCAGCTTGGGGCGGAGCAACTGCAGCGAGGAGTACACGAAGGCCGCAGTCACCTGCATCGTGAGCGGCTCGTGCTGGGCACCCACCGTGATCGTGAAGCCCTCGTCGTCTTCGGCCTCCTCCTCGCGCCGGCCTCCTTCTGAAACGCTGCTCTCCTCGGCGGCCGCGGAAGGCGCGGCGGCGCCGTGGAGGCGCAGGCGCGAGGAAGCTGCCGTAGGTAGGTGCAGCAGCGCCGGAGCGCCGGGGGCAACGGAGGAGTCGCGCGAGGAGGAGGACCTGCTGAGGTCGGTCATGCGCCTCGAGCTAGCAGACGTCTCGGCCACTGCCGCCGAGAGGCCGCCGTATGTGACCGAGGCGCTGCCCGCGCTGCGGAGCACGAGCGAGGTGAGCTGGCGCAGCCAGACCTGGAGCTCGGCCTCGGTGTGTGCGCAGAGCACAAATGATTGGTTGGGCGTGCGCACGTCGAAGGAGAAGTCGGTCGGCACACCGGGGTAGTGCGACGGCGACTGCGGCGGCGCCCGGAGCCCGCGGAGGTCAAGCTTGCCGCGGAAATCAGCGAGCTGCGCGTCACTGTAGTAGCGCAGCTGCAAAGTTGGCTCGGCCAACAGCACAGCGAAGCGCTTCCGCCAGTTCTTGCGCTCGGTGCCTAGCTTGATGAGCCAACCGGCGCAGAGCGCACGCTGCCACAGCGTCTCGAGCAGCAGGCCGCGCACCTGCACACATACGCGCCACGTGCACGTGCATGTGCATGCGCATGTGCATGCGCATGTTCATGTGCATGTGCATGTGCATGCGCATGTGCATGCGCATGTGCATGCGCATGTGCGGCGCATTGTGCGGCGCATTGTGCGGTGCATACAAGCCGCGCATCTAAGAATACGCCGCGTGCACAGTGCATGTGCACAGTGCGTGTACGGAGCACGCATAGGCCGCGCGCCTGCTCGGCGTCGCGAGTCGACCACGACGAGACCGCCTCGACCGGCAGCGTGCCATCGGCCGCGCCGCGTGAGGGGTCTGCGCCGCAGCCGATCAACGTCGAGACGAGCCCGAGTGGGCCGCGACCCGCGGCGATGTGCAGCGCGGTCTGCCCGCGGAACTCTTTGCCCGGTGCGGGCGTGTCGACCGTGGCGCCGTGCTCGATGAGTACCATGAGGGTCTCGATCTGCCGCCCCTCGCACGCGCGCTGCAGGGCCTGGAGAGGAGGCCGGTGGGTGAGAATACGAAACGGATGAATGCATGGATGGATGGGAGGATGGATGGAAGGATGGATGGAAGAATGGATGGATAGATGGGATGGATGCTTCATGGGTATTTATTTCATCGCGCCGTCAGCGAGCCGTCGGCCGAGTCAGGGTCGGCGCCCGCGCGCAGCTCGCGCCGGCAGGCCTCAGTGTCGCCCGTCGCGGCGGCTGCCACGAGGTCGGCCGACGGGAAGCTGCGGCCCTCGCGCACCGTCTCTCGCAGCGCCTGCCGCAGGAGCAGCGCGCACTCGTCGCCCTTGGCCAACTGCGCCGGCGTCATGCCGGCGGCGTTGGCGACGGCGGCGTCGGCCCGCGCCGCGAGCAGCCGGCGCACGCAGCTGGCGTCGCCCTGCGTCGCCGCCAGGTGGAGCGCCGTGTTGGCGTGGCCGTCGTCGGTCAGCCGGCCGACGTCGGCGCCGGCGGAGAGGAGCAGCCGCACCATCGCCTGCCGCTTGTGCTTGGCAGCGCGGTGCAGCGCGGCGCGCCCGCCCTCGTCGGTCGAGTCGGGCGACGCAAACCGGCGCAGCAGCTCGCGCGCCAGCTCGAGGTTACCCTGCTTGGCCGCCACCGTCAGCTCGGTGCTCGGTGCCGTCTCCGCCACCTGCGTTACACAGCTCGTTGTGCAAACGTGCATAGGGCAGGCATACTATCGTGCATTCCACAGCAGAGCGCCGAGCAGCAACCACCTGCGCCTCGTCGCTCGCGCCGTGTTGGTGAAGCGGCTCGCCGAAGCTGACGATGGCGCCTGGCGCGACGCGACGCGCCACCGTCTCGCCTGGCGCGAGGAAGGCGAGCGGCAGCTCGGTCTGGTTGCGCACGGCCCACGGGCGGAAGCCAATTTGGTCGCGCTCAACGGACATCTCTCGTTGGACGCAGGGCACCTTGTCGTCGCCACCGGCTGTGGTGGCGTCGGAGGGCGATGGCGACTGCAGCGCGCCGCCGCCGCCGCCGCCGCCGCCGCCGCCGCCGCCGCCGCCGCCGCCGCCGCCGCCGTCGCCGCCGCCGCTGCTGCCGCCGCTGCTGCCGCCGCTGCTGCCGCTGTCGTCTGCGAGGAGGGCCTGCAGGGGGCGTGCCTTGGCGGCGAAGGTGGCGGCGATGTGCGAGGCGTCGACGAGCGAGCGGAAGGCGGCGTGTGAGAGATCGATCTGCGCGACGTCCGCGGCCGACACGTGCAGCGCCTGCCGGCCGAGCGCGTCGGTCTCGGCGGTGCCCTGCAGCCGCCACGGCTCGAGCAGCGGCTCCCACGCGCCGTTGCGCGGGTTGAGGAATCTCGCGCCCAGCTGGAGCCGCGCGCTGGCCGTGTGCGACGAGATCGAGTTGTCGCGCCCGAGCTCGATCGTCCCATCCCCTCGCAGCTGCGAGAGGCGTACGTCGTACAGCGGCAGCGTCGAGCCTGGTGGGGGCTCGGAAGAGTGAGGGCCGGGGCACAGTCAGGTGGTGGGTTGGCTGATGATTGAAACTGGGAGTGCTGGATGTGAGGGTGGGTGTGGGTATGGGTGTGAGGTTTGGGTGTGGGTGTAGGGTGGGTGTACCGGTCGAGTCGTCGAGCAGCCGCAGCGAGATGGCATCTTCGCACGCCACCTCCACCAGCACTGAGAGGGCGACGCCACCCGCCGTGTTGGAGGCGGCAGCGGCAAGCGGCGTGCTGGCAGCGGTGAGCGGCGCGACAACGGCGGAATCGGCAGTGGCGCTAGCGATGGGCTGGCTGCGCGCTGTCTTGGTACGGCCATCGGGCGTGGAGGAGGAGGCGTGCCGCGACGCCAGCGTCGACGGCTCGGGCGGCGTCCGCAGCAGCGGCAGCAGCTCGGCCGCGGCGTCGATGGCATAGCACGCCTCGCTGTACGCCGCCTCCGCCTGCACCAGCGACAACTTGAGCCGGAGCTTGATCACCGCAGGCTGGCTAGCTCCCATGCCCTCTCCTCCCTCGCCGCCGTCCTCGTCGCCCTCGGCGGCACCACCGGCCTCGCCCGTCCTCCGCGTGTCGCTTACCGCCTGACGCGCATCGCGTACGAGGCCCTCGGTCAGCGCCACCTGCTCGTGGACGGACCCGTCGTCGGGGTTGGTGCGCTGCAGCGCCGCGAGCTTCTCGAGCAGCTTCTCGTAGTGTGAAAGCTGAGCCTGAGTACAGAAGGGTTGCAGCATGGGTTGCAGCCTGATTGCATGGGCCTGCAGCCTCAAATACATATGGTACGGGAAGCAGCCCTCTATAGTGCGCGAGCCGCGCCTGCGCGAGCTGCCCCGCCTCGCGCCCCGCCGCGGCCGCGCCCTGCTTGAGCACGCGGTCAAGCGTGAGGCTGAGCTGCAAGTTCTCGTCGAGCAGCCAATGCGGCGCGAAGCCGGCCCGGAGCATCCACGCGGCGTCGAAGGCCTCCGCCGCGCGCGGCACCAGCGCGATGCCAGTGCGCGTGAGCGAGAGGTGGATGCGATCGATGGCACCGCTGGTACGCTCGCGCCAGCGCGCGCCGTGGCCACCGCCGGCCGGCTCGATGGCGGCACCCGCGCCTGACAGGATCGAGTTGCGCAGCTCGAGGGTCCCCACGCGCACCATCGTCGCACCGCGCGCCGCCGGTAGCACGAGTAGCGGCCCGCGCAGTCGCACGTGCAGCCGGACAGGCGTCGGCTCATCGGCGGCGGCGCGCACGGCGCGCGCCGTCGCCTCGGCGGCCTCGGCAGCGGCGGCCGATGCGGCGGCGGCGGCAGCCTCGGCGGCGGCGGCGGCCTGCTGCTGGAGTCCGCCGAGCCAGGTGTTGAGCCAGCGTTGCGTGCGGAGTAGCAGCGGTATCGCCACGAGCACGCGCACCGGTTGCAGCGTGACCGAGCACGCGAGCCCGTGCTGCGGCACCTCGCTCTCCTTGGGCACCTCGAGGCTGCGCACCTGCACGCGCAGAAGCGACTTGGCCGCGCGCACACGCTGCTCCAACTCCGCCGCGCCCTCCGCGCCCTCCGCCTCATTGCATGCATCCTCGTCTTCGTCCTCCTCCTCTTTGTCCTCGTCCCCCTCTGCCCCCTCGCTGTTGGCGAGGCGAGGGAGCATCTTCACGATCGCCACCTCGCGTCGCTCCTCGTGCCCGAAGATGGTCAGAGTGCGCACCGCCGCGCCAGCCTCGAAGGTCTGCCGGCGCAGCGCGAACCAAGCCGTCTGCTGCTCGAGCCGAACCTCGAGCAGAGGCAGCGCGTCCAGCGGCGCCGAGCGCCCAGCCTCCTCCTGCCACAGCACGACATCCTCGTGCAATGCCACGGCCGCCTGCGCCAGCGCGAGCTTCACAGAGAGCACCGCCATCTCCGCGCCGCCCGACAGCCGCCGCTCCTCCACGCGCGGTGCCGCCTCCCCGGCTGTCAGCGTCGGGGCGTCGTCGTCGCCGGAGTTGCGCGGCGCGTCGGCACCGCCCGCCGCCGCGGCGGCGCGCACGTCGAATAGGTCCGCTCGCGCCGAGGTGGTGGCGGAGGGGCGGGCGCGCTTCTCGAGCGCGGCGGCGGCGAGCACCTCAGCCGGGATGATCAGCTCGGGCGGCGGCTCGGGCGCCTCCACCAGCAGCGGCTCCAGCCGCGCAGCCAGGCGTAGCACGACGCCGCCGACGGCCTGCAGTGCAGCGGGCACGAGGTACAGCCGCACCGCCTGCACCGCGCCCGTGAAGGCTGCCTCCGCCGCCGCTGCCGCGTACTCGGGCGAGCCAGGCCGCACGAGCATCGTATGTAGCACGAGCAACGCCGCATCGGCGCCCTCGCCGCCCTCGCCGCCCTCGCCGCGGCCGACCAGGAGCGGCACGCGCCCCGCAGGCGGGTGCGCCGCCAGCACGATCTCGCCCAGCGTCAGCGACGCCTTGGTGTCGCACATCCGCTGTGAGAGCCCGGCCTTGAGCCCGCGCACCCCCAGCTCGAGCAGCGGCGGCGGCGCGGCGGCCACGAGCGCGGCAAGTGGCATCGAGCGCGGCGAGCGCGGCGAGCGCGGCGACGAGGCGTCGGACGCCGGGGTGAGCTGTGCGGCGAGCACAACTAAACTCGCCTCCGGAAGTGACGCGCGGATGCGCACCTGTAGCTGCCGCGCGCTCCGGCTGGGCGAGACTGCAGCGGCGGCAGCGGCCGGCGCGCGCGAGAGGGCTTTCTTGAGCTCCCCGGGCGTCTGCTGCATTGCGGCGATGGCCGACATCCATTGTGACGCGGCGGAGCGGCTGCCCGCCTCGATGACCAGCCGCCAGCTCAGCTCGAGCGAGCCGCCCGCCGAGTAAGCGGCGGCCAGCGCGAAGCTGGAGGCGCTCAGGTGCTCCACCGTGTGAGCCATCAGGTCGACCCGGCTGCTGCTCCCCGCGGCGCCACCGCCCGCCAACGGCGCGTAGAGCAGCACGCCGCGCCGCAGGACCACCCAGCAGCTGTGCAGCGGCTTGTCGTCGACGCGCCCCGCGAAGGCGCGTGACTCGGTGAGCGTGAGCACGCCTTGCCGCTCCCGCAGGGGGCGCGCCTCGGCCCCTGCCTCGGCCCCTGCCTCGTCCTCCGCCTCGTCCTCCACCTCGGCATGGGGCACAAGCGCTTTGGCCGTGGCGATGCCCAGCGCGGTGAGGTGCATCACGCTCGCCTCACTCAGTGTGAGCGCCACCGCCGTCACCTCGGCGGCCGCGTCGATCATCGGCTCGTCCACCGACCCCGCCTCAAGCCGGAATCCGATCCGTACGCTCGTGTGAAATGGCGCGAGCAGTGTCTCTCCCACCGCCGCGCCCAGCGCGCAGAGCAGATCGGCGGGGTCGGTCGGCGGAAGCAGGCTAACATTCGCGCCCGAGAGCCGCACGCCGAACACCTGCTCCTCGGGCGCCGCCGACGCCGACGCCGACGCGACAGTGGCGGTGGCGAGCGGCTCGTTGTGAAAGCGGAGCTCGCCCAGCGTCACCACAAGCGCGCGCAGGAGCAGCTCCCTCTGCGGCGCCCCCACGCCGGCAGCGGTGGCGGCAGCGGCGGCCAGCTCGGCAGAGGGCAGCTCGGTAGAGGGCTCACCCGAACCGAAGCGGCCAGTGGCGAGGCGCAGCTGCTCGGTCGCCTCTAGCAGCTTGCGCGTCGCCACCTCGCGTTGCTGCGGGGATAGGTCGTCGCGCTCGAGCAGCTGCTGGTAGCGCGCCGCAGCAGCAGCGCCGTTGCGCGGCCCGCCCTGCTTGAGTGTCATGTTGGCGGCCGACAGCAAGGTTGACGGCTTGCCCTCGAGCGCGTACGCCGCGTCGAAGCACCGCTGCGCCGCCGCCGCGTTGCCCCGCTTATTGGCGGCGTGTCCCTCCCTCACGAGCGCCTCCGCCTCCGCGCTGGCGGTGGAGCCGTCGCCGGCGGCCTCGGCGGTGGACGCAGCGATGGCGGTGGCGGTAGCAGAGGCTGCGCCGTCGACAGCCTCTTCCGCCTCTCCAGGGACCTCGCCGATCGGGTGTGTGCGATGGCGGTGGTGCGGCGGCGGCGGCGGCGGCGGCGGCGGTGGCGGCGGCGGCTCGATGATGAGTACCCGCGGCGAGCGGAGTGTGAGGTCGATCGCCAGAGGGCGGCCTTGGAGGGAGCGGCTCGAGTCTCGCACGGCACCGACGAGCTGCGTGACGACGTGCGAGGTGGCGGCCTCGAGCTCGGTGGCCGCCGCCCAGTGGGAATGTGGCACTGCCACGAAGCGGAGCAAGGCGGCGAGCAGGGCGGGGTTGAACAGCAGGCCCACACTCTCGACCTCGCCGCGTAGGATGAGCACCTCGTCTGAGTCCACCGGCTCGAGCTCGGCCGTGACCTGCAGAAACGACGCCGTGCCGCCCGCCTCCGCATCCGCCTCCGCTTCCCCGTACACCGCCGCAGTCGCGCCCGGCGCGCCGACGCGTACCATCCCGCCGTCGCGGCTCCTCACCCATCCCTCCTCCTCCGCTTGCGACTCCGCCGTCGCCGTCGCCGTCGCCGTCGCCGTATCCGCCGGCGGTGCCTGCGCCGCGGGAGCCTGGCCTGATCGTCCAACGACGCGCAGCTGCGGGTACGGAGTCGCGGTGTCGCGCACCAGTAGCCCACCGACACTCAGCTGCAGTCCTAGCCCGCCGTGCACGGGGCGGTAGCGCGCCGCCGCGGCAAGCCTCTCGAGGCGCAGCTCGAGCAGCTCGGACAGACCCGCCTCGTAGAGGCACACGTGCAACCCGGGCACGTGGACCGCCATAGCGGCACGCGCGTAGGCGCGCGGCTCGCTGACGCCAGCCAGCCGCAGCTCCTCCACGCCGAAGCCCGCCCGCAGCCCAGCCTTGGCGTCGCTCACCTCCAACATCTCACCGAGCCGCTGCAACGCCTGCTCGTCGATCACACCGCTGTCCGAGGAAGCAGCGGCGGCGGCGGCCGCCGCAGCCGTCGCCACCTCGAGGCCCTGCGGCTCTGCCGCAGCCGCTGGCGGCTGCTGCTTCTTCTGAAACCAGCCGAAGAAGCCCGTGTCCTCTTTGCCCTGGTTGCGCTCCGCGCCGCTGGAGCCGCCGCCGCCACCGGTGTTGTGCGTGTGCAGCGCGCGCCCCAGCTTGCGGTATCGCACGACGTCGTCAAACTCGAGCCCTTCCTCGAGTGCCACCAGCCGCGCCCGGAGGCCCTTGGTGGCGCCACCGCCGCACAGCGAAGCGTGCCCCTCGACGTACTCGCGCCGCACGGCTCGCCTGCGTTGCATGCAGTCACTGTGCTAAGAGTATACTGCGTGCGTGACAGTGTGCGTGTGCGTGCGTGCGCGTGTTAGGCTTGCGGTCACGGTCACGGTGCGAGGACGAGGGGCAAGGGTTATGGGCGCACCGCCCTTTGAGCTCAGCCCAGTTGAGCCGCACAGAGCCAGTGCGGCGCTGGTGGCTGACGCAGCGGCGCGCGTAGGCCCACCACTCCGCCGGCGACTGCGCGGCGGGCGGCTGCGGGCGGCGGCACGAGCGCAGCCGGTGGCGCCGCTCCGAGCGCGCCGTGACCTCGGCGAGGCCGAGGAGCACGACCATCTGCTCGCGGTGGAGCGCCAGCTGCAGCGGCGCGAGCATGCGTAGGTTCACCGCCGCCTGCGGCCAGAGGTCGCTCGGCTTGCCGCCGGCGTCGTAGCTCGCGAGCAGCACGGCGCTCAGCGGGCGGAGCACGTGGCAACTCGACGGCCCGTCGCGCAGCATCGGCAGCATGCGCGCCGCCCATGCTGCGCCGGGCTCGCCGTCGACAGTGGCTGCCAGCGGCGGTGCCGCCGCCGCCCGCGCGCCGCCGCCGCCGCCGCCGCCGCCGCCGCCGCCGCCGCCGCCGCCGCCGCCGCCGCCGCCGCCGCCGCCGCCGCCGCCGCCGCCGCCGCCGCCGCCGCCGCCGCCGCGCGTCTCTGGAAAGGCGGCGGACGAGAGGTACACCGCGGCGCCCGTCAGCTCGATGGCCTTGTGCACCATCGAGGTGGGCAGTGTGACGCCCGGCGCGGCGGCGGGTGAGTCGGCGGCGGCAAGGTCGTTGAGCGTGAGCGAGCGCACTACCACACCAGCAGCGATGTCGCCTTGGCTGCTCTCGAGCCGCACGTGCACGTTGGTCACCTGGTTTGGGTTAGATGGCCACTTGGTGGAAGGAACAAGCGCCTCTTCTGCACGCTTGGAGCAGCTGTGGGGACGACTGGGTCGATGAGAGTGGGCAAAACAACTCAGGAGAGCTGTGTACCCCAGCCCCAAACCTACCCGAGCACCGAGCACCTGGATGCGCAGGCGCCGCAGTAGCGCTGTGGTGAGCTGCTCGAGCATGCCGGCGCCCAAGGCGTCCGCTCCCTTCTTGGCCTCGACCTCCTCCCACACCTCCAGCCGCTGCTTCATGGCCGCGAGCGCGCGCGTGCGTTCGCCTTCTTCGTCCCACTGCTCTGTCGAGTCTTGCGGCGCGAGCAGCAGCCACAGTCCCTCGATGTTTATGACGATCGGTTCGGTGCGCAGCTTGCGCCAAGGCACCTGCACGCGCACCACGCCTACCGAGCCGCCGAGCACGCGGACAGGCAGCTGCAGCGCCTCAAGCGCCGATGTCTTGAGGCTGAGGTTGCGCAGGACTATATCGCCGTCCCACACTGAGGCCCGCAGCGAGGCCGAGTCAATGCCCTCGAGATAAGCGCCCAGCGCCTTTTGAAGCACGGCTGCGACGGCGCCCTCGAGCATACCTCCGTCAGAACCAAAGTGCAAACTATTGGGATGTATTATAATACGCTCGAGCGGTTTTGGCTGCAGGCGACCATACTCGGCGGCGAGAGATAGATAGATAGATAGATAGAGAAACGCGCAGCCTAGACGAGTGCGCTCGGAGGAGTAGAAGCGCGACTTGCGGCAGCAGCCTG
>Ga0209302_10000346_pt1 | contig 28120 bp, 30 predicted proteins | sample ArcOceMetagenome_2_FD_187445 | JGI IMG/M metagenome (GOLD analysis project Ga0209302, IMG submission 187445) | Marine eukaryotic phytoplankton communities from Arctic Ocean - Arctic Ocean ARC135M Metagenome (SPAdes) (version 2) | ecosystem: Environmental > Aquatic > Marine > Oceanic | place... | reverse complement strand
CGGTCTTGCTGGTGCTTCTGCCGCTGCTTACGGTGGCGCTTCCGGTGCCGGTTCTATGGCGGGTCAAAACGCGCAGTCTGCGGGTCAGAACTACATGGGTAACATGGCTATCGGCGCTGGCACTATCGGCGCGGGTCAGAACATGCAGATCAGTGGCCTAAGCAACATCCTCAACAACCAGACAAGTGCTTACGTGAACACATCTGGCAGTGTCTTGGGTGACATTGGTGGGGTTTTGGGTGGCGCAGCGTCTGTGATGACCGCGTGGCCATCGGACCGTAGGCTGAAAGACAACATCGAAGAAGTCGGTGTGGACCAGCGTACCGCGCTGCCACTGTACGAGTTTAACTACAAAGAAGAGTTCGGCGATCCAACCATCCGCTACGTTGGCGTGATGGCGGATGAAGTAGAGCTTAGCTACCCAGACGCGGTTGCGGTCATGGGTAACGGATATATGGAAGTTAACTACGAGATGCTCGGCATTGAGTTTAAGGAGATCAGCAATGGCGCGTAAATCAGGCTGGCAGGAATTTACTGAGAACTTTAACGGCGTCTACGACACGTTTACCAAAGCGGCTCAGGGCTACGAAACGTCTCGTGTTATGAACGACAAAAAGTTCACGGGTGAAGGCGGTTTAGGCGCGGGGCTAGAAGGCTCCGCACTGGAGGAAGCTCGTTACAAAGCCCTTGGCGACATTCAGGCCAAGTACGGCGACGCCGAGGGCGCTCTGGCGATGCGCAACAGCTATCAGTCGCTTCGTAGCTCTTCACGCGAAAACGAAATTGGCGACGCCACCCAAGGCGAACGTACCTTTCAACTCGGGGTAGGAGCGTCTAACAATCTCAGAGCGAGTACAAATGCCAGTAATGCTAGCGCAACCTCTAGCTTAGCTAGTGCTCGAAACAGCGATAATTTGGTTTTTGACAGAAACGCTAAGCGGCCGGGGGTTCTTGAGAATCAAGCCCTGATTAACGTTGGTCTGGGACTGGGTCACGAGGGTCAGTCGACTGAAAACGCCGCCGCCGCTCTGCGTCTCCAGCTCGATCGAGATACTTACGAGTTCGAAGTGGAACAAGCCCGCATTGCCGTTGACCAAGCAAACGCGACCTTAGGCTCAACCGACGCGGGCACTGAAAATACAGAAGCCCGGACACTTTCACTTTTAACAATGCTACCGAACGAAGTTGAACAGGCGTTAGCGAACATAAACTTGACCGAGGTTCAAACGAACCGGATCACGGAACTCCTCTTCGGCGAGAAAGCTCTGCAAGGCCAGCAGCTTCTAAGTGCTATTTCCGCTATGGGTCTAAACGAAGCCCAAACCGAGGCTATAGTCGCCAAACTGCCGGGCCAAACCGCCCTGCTAGATGCGCAAGCAGAGCTTACGGGTGCTAACGCGGATAGGCAGGCTTTAGACAACGCCAACTTAGCGGCGACCTCAGGGAGCACAAATGACCTGACTAACTTGAACAACATGCTCGGTATTAACGTTGCCGAAGAGGCTCTCAAGTCCGCCAGTATAGAAGACAGAATCCTCACGGATGTAATGGGCTCAGGGTTTGAAACTGCGGCTGAAGCGGATGCAGAAACTATTAGACTTATCGAGGCCAGTGACATGCCTATCGAGCGTAAACAGGTTCTAATTTCGACCATTCAACAAATGGGCCTCGAAAAGCTAGGCACTGAAGGTGCTGCCTTTACGCAAGCTGGTATGAACGCGCTAGCGCAGGGCCTAGATGCTGGAATCGAGTGGTACGACACCGTCGACAATAATGACACTCTGAGGATCGACCGCGGCGACGATGGCACTGTTCGGGTCATGCGGACCCTAGGAGAAAACGTTACAGAACTGTTCTCCGCCAATGGGCCAGACGCAGAAAGGGAAATTATGGCGACGCTTGCCGTCCAGATTTCCAAGCCAAGTACGGCGTTAACGGTAGCCGCGGAGATGGCTAACCTGACCAATGTTAAAGCAAGGACCGATCAAGCTGATGCTTCAACACGACTTATTAACGAGCAAGTCTTTACCGAGATGATGCAAGATGATGCTGTCGGCGCACGAACCGCACTGGTCGAAGCTCAGACAGACCTAGTTCGCGAACAGATAGAGTCCTCTCGGGCCGGTATCGGCAAGTCGCGGGAAATTGCAGAACAAGGTCTTGCAGCTTTGATGCGGTCTCCTGAGTACTTGTACATGGGGAGCGAGGAAGGCGGACTGGAGCAGCAGCAGGCGGCCGTCGAGATGTACCGTCGGACGATGGGTATGACACCCGGTAGGCCAACCCAAGCAGAGCTTGACGCAATGAGTCCCGAAGATCGAGCTCTGTTTGAGCAATAAGAGGTAGACATGGCATATACACAAGCTCAGGAAGCAGCACTGCAACGGGCTAGAGCCCGCCTCTTAGGCACCGAAGACGAAGATAAAACCAGCTCCCTTGCTGAGCGCCAGTGGCAGGCGATCCGGAATGCTCGGGCGGCATTGAACACCGACGAGCCTACTCCCACCGACGACGTAGGGTTTTGGAGGGGTCTGGGCAATGCGGGTGTGCGGGGGCTTTCTAACCTTGGAAGCATCCCTAACGCCTCGATGGCGGAAGACTTTTCCAACTTAGCTAACCTGCGGGCGGAGCAAGAAGCGAGGGAAGCTGAGCGCACTCGCACTGGGGAAGAGCCGGGTCTGCTCGAGCGCATCGCCACTTACCGCCCTTCATGGGCTGCCCCACTGGAGACCCCAGAAGAGCTTAGGGGTTTAGCCGCCGACAATGCTCAAGCTGTGGCGCAACGATCCGTTGACGCGCAAGAAAACTACCCGATGACGCAAGCGGGTGCGCAAGCGGTCCAAGAGCTTAGCGAAGCTGATGGGTTTCTCGACGGTCTAGGCACTATCGTCAAGAACCCTCTCGCGACTGCTTCTGGCATAGCGCAAGTTGCCGCCGAACAACTGCCGACGATTGTAGGTGCGGGCCTCGCCACTGCTGTGACAAAGAACCCCAAGCTGGGAATTGGTGCGTTTGCAGGCTCTGGCTACTCCCAAGAGCGTTTTGGCCAGCTGGTGCCGGAAGCCTCTAAGCAAGGATACAACCTTCTAGATAGTCGGGACGCTCTCGCTGCTGTTAGCGACACCGAATTTATGCAAGACCAAGCGTCTCGCGGGGCTACCCGTGGTGCCATCATCGGTACTGTAGACCTCCTCACAGCAGGACTTGCGTCGAAGGCACCTCTCACTCTTGGTGGCGTGGGTAAGCAAACAGGTATTCAGGTTGTCGGCGGCGGTGGAGGTGAAGCTGCGGCGCAGCTAGCCACCGATGGAGAAATCCAAGCTGGCGAAGTCATTATCGAGGCGCTCGCCGAAGGTGTAAGCGCACCAGTTGATGTAGCGGCTCTTGGACTACGACGCCGTGGCCCCCAAGGCACAGAGCTAGACTCCCAAGAAGCGCAAATCCGAGCCAACGAAGAACTGGAGTTGCAGGCCAGTGCGCTGGCGGACGAAAAAGCGGCGGCGGTGCAAGCCCAAGCTGAAGTTGAAACTACGGCGCGGGTACGTCGTGAGGCTGCAACTACGTTTACCCCACGTAAAAAGTTTGTAGCGGACCGTTTAAAGGTCATAAGTCAACGTCTTGAGGCCGACATCCGTAACCCGCAGACTGAGTTGGGGCAAGCATTCGAGGCAAGCATTAACGAACAAGGCATCTTCGACCCTGCCGACGTGGAAACTGAAGCCAAAGCATTCCTTAAAGGCTACCAAAAAGAAACTAAAGCCGCCTCAGAAGCACAGATCGCAGAAGAGTACGTCGCCGCTTTGGATAGCCACGCCGAAGCTGTTGCGCGTGGGGACCAGCCGACTGTTGACCTTAGCACAGAGACACAAGGAGATACCGCCACTGATGCTGCATCGCAGGAGGCTGTTGCCAAACCCGCTAAGCCGCCGACTAAGAAAGAGCAGCTACGTGCGCTCGCTGTGGAACAGCTTGGTGAAAACTTTGAGTCGGATCACCCTGAACTCTCTCAGCTACTCTCTGACGGCAAAGGTATCTACTCCCGCGGTAGCGGTAAGAAGTCGCGCTTTGAGTCTATGCTTGGTAAAGCCGTGGCTGAACAAGCCACTGAAGCGCAACCCACGGAAACGCAGGCGCAACAGCCACCTACCACGGTGGAACAAGCAGCTGCTCCGGCAGCACAAGAAGACGTTGCAGCGCCGCCGGTCGTAGCCGAGAAAGCGCCGGAAGCCTCAGAAGTCTTGACCGGTATGGACGCTCAGGCTGAGACCTACGCTAAAGAGAAGCTGGGAGACAACTGGCGTGAGAGCAACCCACCCCTCGTGGAGCTTTTAAACGGTAAGAAGTACGCAGGATTCCAGTCGAACGTCGACAAAGTAGCACAAGCGCAGGCAACTTTAGCCCCCGCGGCGGTGGAGATTAAACCTGCTCCTGTCGCGGACGTAGCGCAAGCGCAGGCACCTTTAGCCCCCGCCGCGGTAGAGATTGAACCTGCTCCTGTCGCGGACGTAGCGCAACAGATTTCCGACTCCGACCCCACAACCACAGACCCGACGACCGAAATTGCGACGCTGTTTGCGCAGCCTCTGCCTAGTGAAGTTAAGCTGTCTAAGAACGAACAGATAGTGTTCGACACGATGCAGCAGGCGTTTGCCAACAACGAGCAGGACGCAGTCATCCAGTCGGATGGCACACTAAACCCAACACTTATTGCGGAACGCGGCGGGCTAAAATCTCGACAAGCTGCACAGACCGCGCTTGTACGTTTGCGCCCTAAACTGGCAAAGGCTTACGGGCTTAGCCAAGAGCAGATTAAGCAGCGCCTTGCTGAGACAAAGAACAAAAGCACTCCCGGTGCAGAGTTCGACATCAATGCGCCAACAAACGAAGTTGACCTAGCCGAGCTGGGGGACAGCATGGGCACCGTGGCGTCCGCTAACCAAGGCGCTCGTGATGGTATGGACGATGCAGACGTTGTGTACATGGAAGCGCGCTCACAAGAGGCGGACCAATACGCTAACAAGCGTCAAGAAATTGCGGACAAAGAGCGTAACAAGCAGCTTGTAGGGATGGTTAAAACCCACGGGCGTGATGCTATTTCCGCATGGAAAAACGGCGTCTCTGTTGGAGGTCCGAACGTAGACCAACTGGGTAAAGCAGATTTACTCGAGTGGATTTCCGCAGTCGAAGAACATAAAGAGGGCTCTATTGACGACGCCCAACTCGCGCAAGACCTGCGTGACATCGAAAACAAATACGACCAGAATAACGCTGGCCCCACACTGGAGGATACCAATGCAGGACGAACCAACGAAAGCACCGCAACCCAAATTGCAGACGACGCAGGACCGAGTACCGGGGATGCGACGAGCGCAGAAAGCGGGAATCCAACTGAACAAGTCGGAACTGCGGATACTGGCGAGAGCGGACGCAGCAGCCAAGAAGCCAGCACCGGAGTAGTCGGCGGGGTTAAGACTGCGCCGGTAGTAGAAGTTAGGAAGCGGAAGAAGATTGACCCCAAGAAAGCCAAGACGAGCAATCCTCGCTTTGGCGTGAGGGACAACGCGACTGCTACGGCATCCCGCGAAGCATTTGAACAATCTGTTAACGAGTTGACAGGTGATACGCAGAACGTCCGTATTCACGTCTTCGATAACGAAGCCGACGCGCTCGCTGCGGTGGAGAGTGGCGATGTTCCATATGCCGACGTGGCCGAAATCGCAAAAGTACAGCCTTACGGCTGGGTTCAGGAAGACGAGAACGGAGTGCCTCACGCGCACTTTATCCTAGATCGTATCCCCGCCGGTGGCGAACGCGCTGCGTTTATGCACGAAGTTGGCGGCCACGTGGGTATCGACAACGTCCTAGACGAAGCCTCCCGCACAAAGCTCGCTTCGCAGATTGCTGATTGGGCGGGAGCTAACGACGGTTCTCTTGAGAGTAAACTCGCCCTGCGCACCCTGCGTCGTATGGACCTTGCTGCAATGCGCGGTGGCGTATCTGACGGCGTGGTTGTTTCAGAGGCTATCGCCTACTTCCTCGAAGAAGCCACAATGGCAGGGGTGGACCCCACTGCGGGCGACGCGGTTGGTAACTTTGTGCAGCGCATCTATGACGCGTTCAAAGCCGCCTTCGAGGCGCTCGGCCTTCGCAACGTAGACACTCTAGTGGCACAAGACCTTGTCGACATGGCTTACGGCGCAGCGCGCTTCGAGCTCATGGAAGGCAGCCTAGACCCAACTACAACCACTGCTCCATTCCAGTCGCCGTCTTATGGTGTAGGCCGCGACGCAACGACGAAAACCGAAGCTGCGAGAGCTTACGTCAAGCAAAACTTAGGTAAAGGGGCTACGAAGTTTTTTGATGATGCGTCATTTATTGCGCGCAACGCTGTGGATTCCACCAAGTTCTTGCACCAGTTTATTCGAGAGAACAAAGAGACGATGCCGTCGGCTGGCCGCTGGTATAATGCCAGCTTGGAAGCAGAGAAGACACGAAACGATATTCGCCGCGGCGTTGAAAGCGTGGCTGTTCAGGCCCGAGACATGAAACCGGAGCGTCTGGAAGTTGTCAACGACTTCATCGGTAGTTCAACCTTTTACCAAAAGTGGGGTTACGACCCAGAGATCGAAGGTAGAACAGTCAAGGTCGACCCGGTTATGAAGCGTAAGTTCGACCGACTGGCTCAGAAAGAACAGCAGCTGGTGAAAGACATCTTCGCCCACGGTGAGACAATGCGCTTACGCAAGCAGGAGATCGCCAAGAACCTTGGCGTAGAGGGTAAGTTCTTTACCGATGCTGCGCTTGAAGGGCCGTACGCGCCACTGAAGCGTTTTGGTAATTTCGTCGGGCAGCTAAAATCCCAAGCCCTCTTAGATGCAGAAGCTGAGATGCGCGAAAACAATACAGCGGAAACCAAGAAAAAAGTAAACGACCTCAAGTCTGATGAAGCGAACTACGTTATCAGCTTCTTCGACACTATGGGTGCGGCTAAACAGTTCCGAGACGCGAACAAGGATAAGTTCGCTACCGCCACGGCGTCGCCGAGAGCCCCTGACATGGACAACGACAGAATGTCTAACCCTGAAGCCTTTGATAAGATACTTGGGCAGCTGCGAGCAGACGACAAATCGGGTATCGACTCTAACGCTAAAGCTGCGTTCGCCGAAATGGTAAAGAAAATGTACTTCCAGTCACTAGACGAGCGCAGTGCTCGTCAGTCTGGCGCTCGCCGTATGAACCGCGCGGGCTACGAAAAGAACATGATCCGCTCATTCTTGTCTCACGCCCGTGCCGAAGCTGGCCTTGTGGCTAACATGGAACACGGTGCTGAGATTAATACAGCCTTCGCTGAGGCTAACGTAGAAGCCGGTAGAGATGAAGAGAACTTGCGCGGCGTCTACAACATGGTGGCGAAGCACTACAGAGACACACTGGTGGGTAAAGAGACCCCAATCCAAGATCGCCTCGCTGCGATGAACTCAGTCTACATGCTTACAACCAGTGTGGGCTACCACGTTACCAACGCCACGCAGCCAGCTATCGTTACTGTTCCTCGCCTCGCAGGTGACTTTAAGAACTATAGCGGCGCATGGGGTGCGCTCACCCGTGGGTACAAAGTATCAGTTAAAGCGGCCAAGATGGGTAAAAACTTTGAAGCCGAAATCGACATCAACAAAGCCCCACCGAAGTACCGCAAACTCCTAGAAGACTTGCAGCTGCGCCAACTATTAGACGTGGGTATGGAAGAAGACCTCTCTGAGTTTGACCGCTTCAACTCGGGCTACGAGTCGATCAACCGGGCGACTGACGCACTTGGTAAAATCGTGCACAAGCTGTACCAAGTGGCGCGTTTTGTGGAAGCTCACAACCGTATCGCCGCGGCGGTAGCTGCTTACGACATGGCACTGGCCAACCCCGCGACGATGAAAACCCTCAAGATGACGCCGGACGAGTACGCCACGATGGTTGTCGAAGACACACAGGGTAACTTTGCCCGGTTCGATGCGCCGTACGTGGTGAAGTTCCTGCCCAAGATGACTACTCAGTACCGCAAATATCAGCTGATGATGGGCTGGGCTTACGGGAACGCCTTCAACCAAGCCTTCGTGGATAAGACTATTAGTGCTGAAGAGAAGGCCATGGGCAAACGCGTTCTTGGATATACCCTAACTCACGCGGGTATCTTCGCTGGAGCGACAGGTATCCCACTGGTGACTACACTAGCTCCGTACGCGTTGGGTTGGATAGAGGGCGAAGAAGAGCCGCAAGAACTCGAGCGTTGGATACGCGAGAAGGTAGAGAGCGAACGCCTTGCAGACGTTCTTAGCCGAGGCGTATTCTCTGCGGTTGGTATCGACATGTCCACCAAGCTCTCGCAGGGTAAAATATTCCACCCATTCCCGTACATTGACTTCGAAGCTAGCGAAGATGGCGTAAAGGACGTCTTCTTTAACGCATTGGCCGGACCGTCGGGCACTACTGCCCTCAACTTTGGGCGTTCCGCCGAGTATTTTAAGCAGGGCGACGCACTAAAAGGCATCGAGTACATGGTGCCAAAAGGCATCCGCACTTTGGTCGAGTCCTATCGACTTGGCACAGAAGGTTTTTCCGCTAAGAGCGGCGATGTGCTGGTAGACCCACGGGCTTTTGACATGCAGAGCCTGCTCCTCAACGCTCTTGGTATCCCCTCCACAGATGTACAAAAGTTCAAGTGGACACGTGGTCAGCAGTTTGAGCTCTCCGAGTATGTAAGCAACGAGTCTTCTCGTATTCGTCGTGAGTATATCCGGGCGAAAGACGACGGTGCCAGAGGTCGTATGACTGAGCTGCGCGACGAGTGGCGCGATTTGCAGGACCAGAAAGAGCGTATCAGTCCCTTCTTTGGCAGCGGCCGCGAGATGCGGCGTCAGTCGGTCGGCGATCTAATTCGCGCGCCGCGTAGTCAGGATCGTAGAGAGCAGAGAGCGCAGCGAAGATTCGATTAAGTTTACCTCCCCCGTTAGAGTTTGTGTCTCCTCCCGACGCATCGCCGCTCTAACGGTAACTACCCCCCAGAAGGTCAGGATTCGCACTGCCACGCTGGGGGGCTTTTTTTTATCCAGTTTCGTGGAGCACCCTTACCGTAACCTATTGATATGTTTAGGGCCGGATTTCGCCCCCGTGGAGCACACTGTCGTTGATTTCATTGACTTTTTTAGTGAAATGGTGGGCGACCCTGGACCACCAGTAGTAGTGTTTTGGCCTTATTTAACTGACCAGTGTGCTCCACGAAATTGGGGCGTGGAGCACCCTACCAATCCAGAGCCGCCAGAGAGTGCAGTCCTTCGGCGGCCAATCCGCGGCGCTGGACCCCCTTGGTGTAGACCTCAGACGTGCGCGCTTGGGTGTGGGCCATGACCGCCATGATCTGGTGCTGAGAGCTTCCAGCTTCTGCCATCAACTCCGCCATAGCTTTGCGAACTCCGTGGGACGAACGGTTCTTTAGGCCCGCGGCCACGCACCATCTTTGGACGCGGACACGCAGCGCCTCAACTGATGAGAACGGAGTGCCTTTATCGTTCAGGATGTAGCTCGGACCGACGACCTTCGAGGCTCTAGTGGCCTCCACCAGTGGCGGTAACATAGGAATGGATACAAACGCCGAACCCTTTTTGCGCGGCTGGAACTCAAGCCACGGCTGACCGCCTATGGTTTTCTCCTGCTGTCGTCCTATCCACAGGGCGTCCCCGATGCGGCAAGCAGTAAAGGCTTGGATCGTTAGCCAGAGATGCGCTGTGGTTCCTTTGGGGTGTGCAGCCCTAAACGCGCGTAGGTCAGCAGCCGTCCATGCCGTCGCTCCGCCCTTTGGGTTTTTGTTGATAGGAGCGATGCCCACGGCGGGGTTATAACCGATTTCGTCACGCTCCATCGCCCACGAGTAAACCGCTCGTATTGTTTTGATGAGGTTGTCTGCGGCTCCGGGCTTGCTGGCCCATGCGTCTCGTACCGCGATGAACGCTGCGGTGGGTGCGTTCATGTCAAAAGACCCGTAGCGTCCCCCACTGGGGTCTGTGAAGTCACAAAGTCTTGTCAGGATACTACGTCGCTGTTTCAGCGTGGCGGCAGACATCTGGTTTGCAGCGACCATGTCCTCTAAGAACTTCAAGTACCGTGCCGTAAGCCAGTCTAGGCTCTGCTGCACCTCAGTGTTTTCTGGTGGAGCGTCCCACACACGACCTTCACGTGCGGCGTAATAGTGGTGGAGGAAGTCCGGATCGTCGGGCCCCACGGGTATGCGCGTTACAACCCGCTTGTCACCTTCTTTGCGGACCCGACAGCGCACGGTGCCGCTGGGCAGTTTCTCCGCCCACAAGCCGGGTAGTTTTACGGTCACTTTTACCTCCGCGCAGCCCACTGTTTGGGCTTTGGACCTTGATCCAGAACGGAGTTGGTGTCTAGGTTTTTCTGATTTGTCTCAACGCGGATGCTGCCGTCTTTGGCCACGGACACGGCGCAGATAGCTAAACCTGCGTCTTGGGCGGCTTCGATGGCGCGTTTAATTGCCGCTTTGGTAGTTGCTGCTGCGGGCATTAGCTGTCCTCCCTGCGGGGTAAGCAAGACTTAGGGGTCAAGGCGGGCCTCCAACATCTCCAAAAGGTATTTTATTTCTTCGGCCTGCTGCTTCACTCCGGGGCGGTCACGGCGTTGCCCTTCCAATAGCATTCCGTTTGCTCTGTGTTTCAGCGCTTTCAATATTTGTTGTACTTCGGTCACTGCATTTGCCCTCCCTCTGCCTGCGCGTGGGTGACGACACCGTCTTCGGTCTTGACGAGTGCTAGTGCTTTTCCGTCGAACAGCTTGTGGTACTTGAACTCGTAGCAACGAGCTTGCCCGCTAGGCACAGTGGTGCCCGAACCGATATAAACCTTCTGGCTCGGCTGACCGTCGGCGGTGTAGATCATGTAGCCTGAGCGATCTAACTCCTCCTTCATGGCAGCGGCGGTGACACCAAATTCCTTGCACCAGTCGGCGACGGCTTTGTAAGTGACGAACACCTTCTTATCTTCTGTGCAGACACGACCAATTGCGGGGGCGCGTAGCATTTCCATTGGGTGTTCCTTTGTCTTAGCGCGACCGTCACCGAAGTGCTTTGTGATGATGAGTCGTCCCGGCAGTGTGGCGATGAACGACGCTAGGTGCTCACTGATGTCCGTGTTGGTTTCACGGCGGCTTTCACGCATGGTGACAACCTGCGACATCGCCCACTTTTTCATACCCTTGATGTCGAACTGAACGAGGCCCAGCTTCTCTGCGATCTTACCTGCAACCAGTGCGGTCACGATGGTGTCTCGGTAGAAGCGTTCTTTGTTATCATCCTCAGATTTGGGGTTAAACTTCGCACGAGCCGATGTGATCTGGCGGCGCACCCAGTCATTGTTCTTGATGATGAACTGAAGGAACGGACGACATGCTTCGCCGTACACGCGGTCCATGTGGTTTTCGATGAACTCCTGCGTAATGTCAGGGAACACTGCGTTGCGGAAATCTTTAGGCAGCGATACTTCGAAGAAGCGCAGCTGCGTAGCCTCAACACGATAACCCGCTGGTAGCTTAGAGATGCTCTCCATGATGCCGTCGTTGGACGTGATGAAGCTGTTCTTAAACCACTGGCCGCCGACGGTGCTGAACTTACCACTGGTGCCGAGGCGCTCTTTGTCACGACCGTTGGCTAGGGCGTAGCCTGTGCGGGTCAGCTCGTCAGGTGTTCGGCCTGAGAACTCGTCGAGCAGCATTGGGACACCGCCCATGATGGCGATCCGTTTAATGGCCGCGTTAAGGGTAGAACCCTGTTCACCTGTCTGGCGCTCCATGTGCTCTGGGTTTCCGTAGAAGCCACAGGCGATCTTAGCTGCCGTCGATTTGCCGGTGCCGCCATGCCCTGTGAACGCCAGTGGTAGCCCGTGCCAGTTGGAGGAACCCATTAACTCCACAAGGGCTGAGCCCATCGAATGGCATAGCGCGAACTGGAATGGTTCTGCACCGGGGCGGTTGTAAAGTTTATCTATGTTAAGAATCCACTCATCGAGTGTGCCTGAGATGCCAAAGTCCACAGCGATGTCGCGTGGGATACCATCATCGCACAGTACGTTTACTTCCTCGTCGGCCATAATCATCTTGGTGCCGATTACGAAACCCTTGCGGTCCTTGGTCCAGCCGAACTGAGTGAATGTTTCTGTTTCGATGCGCCACTCTTGGAGCTTCTCGATCAGCCCTTCTGCAAACTCTGCCATGAAATTCCTCGCGTTTTTCGATCTTGTCAGGAACACTTCGTATGATGCGAACGTCTTAGCCATTAGGTCCGCAGATGCTAACTCGGCCATTGGCATATAGAACTCACGCCAACTTCCGTTCTTCTCAAGCGCCTTCCAGTGGATCGTCCACTGGCCTTCGCTGTCTTTGATCCGGTTAAGTGGGTAGACAAACGAGCGGCAGAATGGGGTCCAATGCACGACGCCTTCGTCGTCAACGTACGAACGCGACAGAGCGGCACCGTTCCAGCGGTAGCCAGCGTCGGGCCAGTATGGGATGTGTTGACCCTCAATAATCGCGCCTTGCTGCGCCGCCGTCGTCGCAGTTGGGGCCGTCGTTACGGTCGCGTCGACGGAGGGTTGTACGACGGATACGGAAACTTCGACGTAGCCCAAGCTGATCGGGCTTTTACAGGTAGCTGCGAAAGGGCAGTCAGCCCGACAGTTCGCGTGGCGGTCCATCTCTACACAGCTCGTGGGGTTCGCAGACCACTCGTCAATCTTCGCTTGGGTCTCCGATTGAGAGTAGCCGTCATAGCCACTGCTCCACTCATGTATTTTTTCTTCGCCGTCTTCACAGTGCTTTAGCACTCCGATGCTAGCCCACCAGTGGGGCTCAGCGATGTCGCCACCGCTCTCTTTGAACGTGCGGATAGCACTACACTTCTCTGCGATCTGCTCTGCGTAACTCTCGGGGTAATCGCCTACCGCAGCGGCGAACGGGTTGGCCATGTCGCCTTTTTTGCTCGCTACAGGGGCTGGCTCTACATTGTTCTCGCGGATGTAGCTGGTCAAAGTTTCTCTGACCTTATCTACTGAATAAGTCTTGCCCACTTTAAGTAGCTCGACCGCACGTGGGGGATCGTACTTGTGGTTCAGCATACCCACGGGGCGAAGTATACGAGCGATGTCTCCATCCACAGCGCGGTCTGCTTTGACGTTTAGGTGTAGTGAGATGTCGCGCTTTAGCGCAGCCAGTTCTTCCCACACTGCGGGTGTAATGTCTTCGTCGAAGTGGATGTAGCTGTGGTAGCCGCCGCCACTGTTCACGATGGTCGGCGTAAGGCGAAGTGCCTTGGCTAGCTTGATTACGTTCTCGAGGGCTTCTTCTTTGGTGTCCGCGGCGTCTGCCTTTTTAACGTCGACGTCGAAGTCGTCGAACAGAGCGCGACAAGCCACGATATTCTCTTGTGTGCGAATGTGGCGCTTGCCTGTGGTTTCGTCGGTGTACCAGTCGCCAAACGAATTAACACCAAAGTAGACAGTTTCGCCACGGCCGTTAAAGTAGGTGGCCGCTGATGCAGCTTCTTCTACCGTGTTGTAGTCTTTCCACTTAAACCAAAGGCCGCCATCGTCGCGAGGTTGTGCAAGACCTAGTACAGTTTTGCCTTGGAGTGGAAGCACGAGCTTCAGGAAATCTAGTGGACTCATGTGCCTACCTATATGCTGACGTGTTAACAGGTTAGTGACGGGACCGAAGCCCCGTCACGCGCGAAGTGTTTAGATCAATCGTCGAAGTCGAGGTTATCTAATGCTTCGTCTATGCTGTCGTAGTCGTCAACCTTTGCCGTAGGTGCTGCCGCTACAGGCTCGGGTGCAGCTACAGGCTCAGGTGCAGCTACAGGCTCAGGTGCAGCTACAGGTGCAGCTACAGGTAAAGGTAAAGGCCAAGGTGCTACAGGCGTGGGGGCCACCTCGGCAGCCTTGTGCTCGGTCTCTGGCGTTATAGGGTTAGACGTTCCTGTGATCGAAGCGATGGTTTCGGCTTCTTCGACCAGCACAGCTTCGATCTGCGCAAGTTCTTCTGCTTCTACAAAGCGCATTGCCTTAAAGGTCAGGGCAGGGTGGGCCACGTTGTAGTCAAACCCGATCTTCGTCATCACGTGATGAGGTTCTACACCACGCTTCGCCAGCTGTGCGCCGTAGGCACCAAGCGTTTTCAGTGACGCCGCAGGTACGCGGATGAGCATTGGATCGTTTAGCTGGTCCGGTGGTGATAGTGCCAAGCGCATAGAGTCACCACATGCTTTGCCTTTGCCTCCGCTGTCGGTGATGCGTGACCCCCACTGGTTGTGTGGGCAAACTGCGCACTTTTTAGATTGCGCGTTATCAGCGTCAGCCGCTGGAGCAATGCCGTCGTTGCTGTAGCATGTAGGCTTCGCCACTGAACCTTCTTCGTAACCGTGGTCGTAGTAGACCTTGGACTTGTGTGGGTTCACCGCGACAATGATTGCCTCGAGTGAAGCAGCTGGTTCGCCCTCCTCCCCCTTAGTTACAAGTGTTTTATCGTCACCACGTTGGATGTGGAAAACTTTCCCCTTGATGGAAATGACAGGGAAGCCGCCAGCCGACACCGCATTAGCGAAGACGTTGTCAGTTTTTACTTTTCCCGCTAGGTGAGCGGGCAGTTTTGTTGCCGCAAAAGCGACCATATCGTTAGCCATTGTATTTACCTCTGGTTATTTGCGGCGGAAGTTTACTACTTGTGTTTCCGACCAGTTGACGCCGGGTGGGAGATCACCTTCGACGGATTTAAACTGCTCAACAGCAGTCTTGTTGACGCGGCGCTCTAGCATCTCCCAAGCACCGTTTTCTTTGACGTGATCGAGGAACGAGTCCCAGTCGCCTACAGTGGCAGACGCACGTGTTGACCTGTAAGCAGTTCCTACGTTACGGGCAGCCACGTTGTCGATGCCACGCGACTGAAACCGTTTGAGAAACTCTACTTCGATCTTGTCTTGTTTGCCTTTGTCACCGGAGTCGTCGTCCGAGTACGCGGCTTTACGTTGTGCGCGTCTTTCGCGCAGTCCGATGAATATCTTTAGCAGCGATAAGTCATCCAGTTCTGATATTGTTGCCATCTTCTTTCTCCCTTTTTGAGTTTAGCCACTCGTCAATTTCAGCTTCGTCCCAACGCAGAACCTTCTGCGAGACTCTTATCGGTTGGGGGAAGCTAGCCTCTCGCCTTCGCAGACCGGGTAGTGCTGCTTTGGTGATGCCTAGCTTCTCCGAAACCTGTTCAGGTTTAAGTAAGTCCATTGTGTCAGTTACCTCTAGGTGTGTTCACATGTAAACAGATTAGTTCATATGCGATCAGGGGTCAAGACATCACGGCTTCCCGATTTGCCTTGATTTCGTCCAGTAACGCACCCTGCATCTTCTGCTTGGTCCGTAAACGTTTGTAGATGCGCTTCTCTACTGGAGTACCTTCGAGCATTATGATGAAGTTGTTCATCTTCTGGCCGGGTCTGTTGATCCGACCGTTGGCTTGCTCGAAGACTTCGTTCGACGTGACGCATGAATACCAAATGATGGTAGATGCGGACGTCAGCGTCAGACCGTGGGACATAGCGGCGGGTTGTGCCACGATAACCTTTGGTTCTTTGCTCTTCTGGAACGCACCGAATATACGGTCACGCTCATCTTTCTTTACTCCCCCGTGGATCACTTCAACTGAGAAGTCCTTGCTGAGTTCTTCAGCGACCATGCGTACCGAACTAACGTAGGGTACAAACACGATCACCTTGCCCTCTGCTTGGCGTACGATCTCGCGGGTCTCTTCAATCCTCGGCGACGACGGGATGGTAATCTCTTTCTTGTCGTTGGAGTAGACTACGCCACAGGCAATCTGGACTAACTTGCCCATCTTGACCGCTTCGTTGACTGCTGTGATTTCACCTTCTTCAGCCTCAGTGCGCATCCGCGCGACCATTTCTTTGTAGGCTTTGTTCTGCTCTTTGGTCAGCGGCACTTGGCGCGTCTCGTACATCAATGGTGGCAAGTCGAGGCACTCGTCGCGGGTGAACCTGACTGATGGCTGCATCACAGCTTGAACGATCTCGGTAGCATCGGACTTAGGAATCCACGAGAATTGACCAAGCTGCCGCATGACTTGCCCTTTGAAGCGATTGAAGTACGGCGGTACGCTCTCAGGGTTAATCAGTCTGCACTGCGCCCAAGCGTCTGTAGGAGCGTTCGGTGTTGGTGTCCCCGTCATACCCCAGCAGTAGCGTGGAATACCTTGACGGTTCACAACCTTGTTGATTGCTTTCCAGCGATCTGTACCTGCGTTGCGCGCAGCCTGTGCGATCTCGTCGATGATAATGATGTCGATGTCAGGTCGGTCTTTGAGGTGCGGCTCGATGATCTGTAGGCCGTCATGGTTAATGATGTAGATGTCCACGTCGGTCTTGAGCATCTTTACGCGCTTATCACGGGAGCCGTGCAGTACCGCAGTCTCTAAGTGTGGGAAGTGTTGGAACACCTCGTCGGCCCACGTGCGCTCCAGAGTGGAGAGCGGCGACACGATCAGCGCCTTGTTCACCTTACCGATGCCACGCAGGTAGTCGTATGCCCACAACGACGCGAGTGACTTACCCGTGCCTAGCTCGGACAGATTGAACGCACGATCATACATAGATAAGAACGCAGCAGCCTCGCGCTGTGCATCGAACGGCTTGAAGCGGCCCGGCCAGTCGTAATATTCACGTATTGGAGCAGGGGGTTCGTAGCCTAAGTTCTTTAGCATCTTGGTCTCGGCTAGCTTGTGTGGCACCGCCACGTAGGGGATACCTTTAACTGTGAAGGTCTTAGCCGATGGTATAATGTTTGTGATGCGTTCGGGTGTTCTGCTTTTAAGCAGCAGCGCTTTCTTTTCTTTCCAGACTAACATGGGAAACCTCATCTAATTCTGCGTCTATTTGTCGAATGCGTTCGTCGCAGACGTGCTTGATTTTTTCGTAGTCGAGGCGGCGTTGGCCGGGCTTGTCTCGAAGTACGCGCTTGATGATGTCAGCGTCCCAAGGGTCTAGCTGGTACTCTAGCCAGATGTCCCATGGCTGTATCTTGTGCTTGGCGTAGTTTGACTCTCCAATATTGTGGTCACGCGTTGGCAGATTGTAGCGCCAAGTCTCGGATGAAATCCGGTCGATGTAACTTTGTGCTTCGGCTTCAGTGATGTCGCAGTTTAGGGCGATGTCTATGGCGTCGGCTGTTGCTCTATGCTTCAACAGGTATGCCCAAACTCGTTCTTCAGCCTTGCTGTCGGTATAAAACTTACCGTCCGCTCCTAGTCTCTCTATCATCACTTCCCTCCTTTTGTGTACATGCCGGGTTTCTTACCACGCCAGCCTTTGTTAGCTGCGGCGCTCACCACACGGGTGTTTGACTTGGCAGTGCTACCGCCAGCGTCGAGTGGCACCTTGTGGTCGATGTGCTTACCATCACCCTTCGTGACGCGGCCTTCTTTAACGGCCTCGCGGCGGGCTTTGTTGTTCGCCACGCGTTTTGCCTGCACTTTCGGCTTCTTGTTGTAAGCTGCCTTAGTGGCTAACTCCTGCTTGGATGACTTTGGCATTAGTGTTGTATCCTTTGCGACGGTGGGGTGAACCTTTCTTCGGCTTCGAGCACATCGTTGACGTACATTTCTACGTGAGTGTCGCACATAAAGTTTTTGTATTTTTTCACCCACGCGTTGTACGTGATTAAGCCGTGTTGAAGCTCTTCGATCATATCCCGCATTTCCAGATGCTCACGCGCAAGGTTTAATGCTGGGTTCCACGATTTGGTCATAGTCTGCTCCTTTCTTAACCCTGAACATGCCCTTCAGGCTTGGGTCGATCTCCATCACCAATCGGGAGATGAAGGGCGTCATGTTGTTCGATAGTTTGAACTGCGTCTCGTTTTCGCTAACGAGCGTGTCCCATCGAATGCGTTCGCGGATGCAGTAAGCAGAGTAGTAGGCACGTCCCCCGCGGCAGTTGAGCATCTGAGCGTAGGTCAGAAACTGTCCCACGACGTGCGTGTTCTCGCGCAACCACTCAATAAATTCTTTTCGCCTCTCTAACAATAAGCCCGAAAACATCGCGGGGTTATTCGTCAGAGCGCGGATTATTTTTTCTGGTAAGTTCATTGATAGCCTCCTTCACTTGTTCAACGTCGTCAACAACAAGTGCTAACCCGTAAGCACTTCTTATGTCGTTAATTTCACGTTCTTGGTTAGCAGTGACGTTCTTTATTTTGCCGGGTGCCTTCGTCTCAAACGCCATGAATAAACCTTTGTAGCAGACCAGTATGTCTGGGCAGCCAACGCGGCCCATGCCGTTAATCACAGGCATGTAGTACCACGCGCCGATAGACTGGAGGTACTCTTTGACTTTCTTCTTAACTTTGCCCTCTGGAGTCATACCCATCAGTGAACTTGCTCCTCTAAATAGTCGCCGTACATAGCAACATAGCTCTCTAAACGGTGCAAAAGCTCCAGCTCGATGGAGGTTAGGTGCTTTTCTTTAACCGCGGCTTCGAGAAGCTCGTTGTTTGTCAGCGTCATTATATCATCGACCTGCATTTTTCGTAACATATCACTCTCCGCAAAATTCGCATAGCTGGCGACCCACTGGGCACCATTTCTTGCAGAGCCCGCTCGGTTTAGGGGTCCACTTGTCCTGATCGTAGGCGATGGCTACCCGCGCTAGACGGGGCATAAACTCGCTCCATATCTCTGGCAGCTGCCCACGCGTGAACACCTCCTTATCAAACTCGGAAGTCTTGAGCCAAATAAACCCCGTCACAACTTTGTCTACCCAAGGGTACATCGCAAACGCCAGCGCCGCAAAGAGCTTTAGCTGGTTAGAGTCTGGGCGACGTTTGCCTGTCTTCCAGTCGAGCAAGTATGCTTTCTCAGAACCAACGACGCCGATGTCGATGATGCCACGAACCCAGACGTCCTTGGCCATCCATGTCGTTGGTCTGAAATTTCGGTCAAGCGCGACGCGTTCTTCAACGACACGCTTACCCTCGTAGCTTTGTATTTTCTTAACGTACTTTGCGTATCTCTCGAGATCGGGCGAGAGAGGTTTGCCGCTTCTGGCGAAGTCCTCAAGAGCCTTATGTACCTTATTACCCCAGACCGTGGCTTCAGTCTGGGACTCTCGTACCTGCTTTGTCACTCGCGTTAGCTGAAAGCGGCGTGGGCAGGTCTCGAAGGCTGTTAGCGCGGAATAGCTCCACGCCTTTTTTAGTTCCATGGCGGTAAGTCTCCTTCATGTATTTCGGTGTCTATTACGTCCCAGAACTCGAGCAGAGCCTCAGTGCGATCTTCGGTCGACAGGTGCTCGCCGCCTGAGTTGCTGCGGACGGTAGTAAGAAATTCTAAACGCCGTTTTGCCCACTTGTGTTCTACGTCTGTCATCCACTGTATGCGCGTGGGGTAGGGCACTGGTCCGTGTAGCGCTTCTGCTTTTTCCATGGCCCTTCCCATTCGCTCTCGGCGTACCTGCTGAACATAACGTCCGTTAGTGCGCCTATAGATAGCTTGAATCTCTACGAACTCTGCGCTTCTGCGGTCAAAATTACCCCGAAGCTCCAGCAAGTATTGAGCAAAACCTCCAAGGTCGTTGGCGTATGCCATAACAAGCGGTCGTAAAACCTCGTGTTGTTTAGCAAGTAAAAATAGTTCGGGGTTGGCCACATAGCTTTGCATATGTTTATCTGCTGTGTTGAGCCATTTTGAGATAGCGTTGGGGTTCCTTAGAAAGAACTCCGTGCATCCCCGTACTTCGTTAGTTGGTGTATATTCCATTTACCGTCATCCGATTTTTTCGCGACCAGTCAATGAGGATTTTTCCACCACTGGCGATCAACGCTAATGCTAATTTAAGACCACCCGTTCGGGTCATGTACTTCCCAACGGTAGGCGCTAATTCAAACCTACTGCGCACACCACCGCCTACTCGGGTCATGTACTTCCCCCCACGTAGAATCGTTGGTGGGCCTGTTGGTGTCTTAATCTTCGGACCCCGTGGGTAACACCCACTGATCGACTGATGGCGGCGTTTTGCTTGCCGCTGATAGCAGACCTGACGTTCAAGAATTAGTCTCATATTTTTCTTACTCCCTGTTATCTGTTTACGTGTATACGGTAGTGTGCGCACTTATATGAACGCGTGTAAACATGTTATTTAGCATCACCATATGTATCCGCAATGTCGCCTTCGCTCCATGTCACTAGCTCTGGCCACCAGAGTGGCGGTGTGCGCATTACCTTTTGCACTACATCTAGTAGCGGTTGGGCCTCATCTTCGGGAACCACATAGACTAATTCATCGTGAACCATCAAAGCCGGGTCTAAACCAGTAACCTTTTGTACTGTTAACGCGTTGTCAGCGATCACACACCGGGCGAGGTGTTGGACGATATTCTCGTCGATCTTACCCGCATAGATTCGCGCCTTGTTGCGCCCGTTGCCGTAGATAAACTCCATGCGATTGTCGTCTTCGTTACGCTCGGTGCGTAGGTCTGGGTAGCGGATGATTCCCTTGGGTGTCTTGAGACCTTCGGGGACAGGGTAGACCATGCCCCACGGGTCGACGGCTTTGCCTGTTGCACCCTGCATAATCGTTGGCAGCGCGCCGTGGCACGTCCGCCAGCCCGAAGTGATCTCGCTGTATGTATCGCGCCAGCGGTTGACGATGTCTCGGCTCTCGTCCTCGGTGATGTCGACGCCGCCCATGAGCTTGGCAACAGTCATAAAGGTCTTCCATCCAGCCCCAAAACCTAACCCAAGGTGCGCAACCTTACCGACTTGGCGTTGGACCTTGGTTACTTCATCGAACGGGATGTCGTAAAGTTTACTGGCGAAGTCCTTATACAGATCAGCTTTCTCAGGGTCAGCCTTGAACATATCCATACTAGACGGGACTTGCCATAAGAAGTGGTTGACGCGTAGCTCGATCCCGGACAGGTCGGCGACGACGACTTTGTGGCCCGGTGGAGCGACGAGCGACTTACGCAGTGCGTCCGACGGGCGAGGGTTGTACGGGTTGATGCGTGGTAAATTCTGTGGGTTATAACCCCAGCCACTCCATCTGCCAGTGGTGTCGGCCCCGTAGTATTTGAGTGGGATCGGTAGTTTGGACTGCGGGTGTGCGGCGGCTGCGTCGAGGAACGCTTGGATGCGTGTCTGCAAGATAGTCGACTTCGCCTCTAGTCGGGCCGCAGCAGCGTTGGCGACGATGGGGTTGTCGTGTTCCTGCAACGCAATGAAGTCCTCATCAGTTTTGGCCAGCGCCGGAATTTCTTTACCGGTACGGGGTGAAACCTTGGTGGGAACAGGTACTCCAAGGGATTGCAGGAACACCGCAAACTTAGCAGCCGACGACAGTAATTTCAACGCGGCATCTGCATTCACGTTAGCACTTTCTAGGGGGTCGTAGGTGTCTAAAATCTTAGACGCTTCCACCAGCATAGCTTTCTTACGCACACTTTCTTCAATTAAGGTGCGCTGGAGTAACGCAGTGTTGGATTCGAACTGTGGCTCCACCAGCATACGGATTGTCATGTCGATCAGCTTGACCTCTTCGCGGCGGGTCTGCTTGATGAGTCGTCGCAGTAACTCGTAGCACTGGTCTACGTCGGCGACGTTGTATCTACCCATGTCAGCAATCTCTTGCTCAGTAAAATCACACAGGTGTTTACCCTTGGTGGCGATCAGCGCCGACTGGTCTTTGTACCCCAGCTTGTAGTGCGCCACGAGTTTGGCGAGTGATAGGCCAACGTCCTTCGCGTGGATAGGCCGCGCCATAGCGAGGGTGCAGCCCCAGAGTTTAGGTTTGATGTCCATACGCCACGACAGGATCATAGAGTCGAAGCCCGAAAGGTTATGCCCGACGACCCAGTATTGTGACCAGTCGACCTTGCTAGCGTACGCAATCACGTTCGCCTCGCCAAAGACAACCTCGGTGGGTTCGTCATCGAACTTGAACGCGCAGCTGATGATCTCCGTGTCGGGGTGCATACAGTACGCGATGGGGGACATTTTGCTCAGCGAGTGTGTGACTGACCAGTACGTCTCTAAGTCGACGGTGCATATCTTCATTCCACATCCTCCACGGTGTAGATAATTTTACCGTTGTCGTCGCGGACGTAATCACCGTCGTAGCTATCAACGAAGTAGTCATTAAGCCCGTCTTCAACTAATTGAATTGCGGCATCCTCGTCAGTAGCGTCTACTTCGTGGCACTCGCAGACTGTGTAGCTTCTCAGCACGTTATACATCATTCCGCATCCTCCTTATTGTATTTTGCGCGTTCGTGTTTGATCCTGCCTGCGACGTATGTGGGCGCGCTGTCGATGCAGCGGCCCTCCGCCTTCACTTGGTGCCGCATAACGGCCTCCGCGCTGGGGTAGCTCCGCCAACAGTCGGGACAGCGAAAATTGCGTTTCTTGCTCATGCGCGGCGGCCCTTGGCTGTTAGTTCGTACCAGTTTCGGTTGCCTGTGCTGCTAACGTGTTTACGAATAAATCCAGCAGCGCCGTTTAGATTTCGCAAAGCGTTTTCAACGCTCGCTGGGCGCACGATACCCGTCAGCCCGTCCTGCATGGCACGTTGCGTTGATATGCCGTCTGGGCACGACCGCAGGAATTTCAGCACCTCGACCTCCGCAAGCCGCCGCAAGCCCTGACGTTCAATGACCGACCGATCCGGCACCTTTGGCATACGAGAACGGTGGCCGTCTGAGTGTTCGTAGTGGAGGATAGCTTCTCCGACGTGAGCCTCGTTTGCAGTCGCCGCCTTCGGCAGTGCGAAAGCGTTTTGGGTGATCGTCTGTAGTCGGGTCGTTACCATTTTAGGTTCTCCACGTAGGGGGGTGCATATTTTCATACCCACCCCCGTGTTTGTGCTACTAAGACGGCTGCGATGATGGTCAATACCGCTGTTACGACCGCACATTCTAAACAAAATTTCATCGCTCACCCCGAAGCCATTTGATGTCGACTAGCAACGCCTGTTTGTCAGACGTAAGTGCCTCCATCTTTCGAGTAAGGCGCACGATCTCGCTGCGCTGTTTCTGCGCCTTTTCTTGCAGCCGTGAATATTTGGCGTTGAGTTTCTCAAATTTCTCTTCGGGATTAGGCATTAATAAAGAACCCTACGAGTGCAGCTGCGGTGCAAGCGGTTGCTCCCGCCCAAAAGTAGTCCCACCGGAACGGACTCTTCTGGGTAAGCGGTGGTAGAGTTATGGGTTTGGGGGCTTCACGAAGTATGGGCTTGGGGTCTTCGCGATGGACAGGGCGTCGCGCGTATTTTTGGGAGGACAGCGCGTCCTCTAGCGACATGCCCGCATACAAGCGGTTGTGAACTAACGCTGGTTTTAGTCCAGCTGCTCGGGCTAGGGCTGACACGTTTACTTTTGCTTTAGTCATGTTGTTATCCTTTAAGACATTACTCGGTGTGCGATTGCGACGGCGGCAAGGGCGTTACGGTCGATACCCAGCTCGGTGATGGCAGACTGCTGCTCTTCTTTTTTGACGCGTGGTGCGACGGCCTCATGCATCTTTCTGAGGTACTGGTCAGGCACATACAGCTCGATCTCAGGCATCTCTTTAATGGCAGCGTTGAGCGATGCGTGGGTGCGCAAGAACCCGATGACCTGCCGCTCGACTTCTCGGTACTGCGTCTCGATGGTGCTGCGCTGCTCTGTCTTTGTGGTGTGCGCCTGAACCCACATCGCGAGAGCCCCCGTGCACTCGTCGGCGTACACGTCGACGTCAACACTCCAGCTGTTTGCTTTTGCTTTGTGCGCAGGCACCTCGAACTTCCGGTGCTCAGGGGCGTCGAGACCTGCCCGAGCTATGGTGTTGCCGGAGTGGTCTTTGATTCGCAGGTTGATGCGTTCGGTCTTGAACAGCCAAGACTCTGGCAGGTTGCCACGAAGCTGCGGTGCGTCACGGTAGGCCGCTGTGTGTATAGCTTCACAGGCCGCAGCGTACTCGGCGGTGTCGATCTCGATGCTCTTACTTTCGTAAACGCCAAGTGCTTTCGCGGCCATATTACGGATGCGTCTAACGACGTCGTCGATCAGTGTTTCTGTCTTGCGTACATATGCCATAGTATTATTCCCTATGCTGCTTTTACAAAGATGGTCAGTTCTTCACCGGCTTCGATCTTCTCGGCCAGTTGTGCGCGGATTGAGTCCTCGTCGTCCTTGAGGTACTCTTTGATGAAATCGGCGCGTTCGTGTGGGGAGATTTTTGGGAGTGGGAACTCGTCCATGTCTGCTCCCTTTTCGATGTTATCCAGCCAGCGGCGACACAGGTAGTTGTGGTAGTTCCACCCTTGAAGTTCGCCTTGGCTCTGCGCTAGTTTTATCCAAGCCGCGGTGTAAGCAACCATGTCCTCTTTCTTGTCGTCGCGAATTGCGTCGAGTGGGATCATGCTGTTAGTGGCCGCGTTGATAATCGTGCTGCCGTACGCACGAGTTAGCTCCTCAATGAAGTCAGATGTTTGATACCCTGCTGTAGACAGGCCGTCGCGCAGCGCTTTAAGGATTATGCTACGGCGGCGAGATGTCCACTGGCTTGGTTGGATGTGGATTGTGGCTCCGGTAAAGCCTTGGTCTCTTGTTATGTCGGCGATGTTGTTAGCCACGGGGTTACGTGCAGTCATAGTTATTACTCCTCGAACTTAATGACGGTGCCCCAGTCGAATGACGTGGTGCCTGTGGTGAGCCACACGGTTTCGTGTGTGGTGGTGAAGGATGATTGGTCGCCGTAGCCGTCGGTCAGGTAGACTACGCACTCGGGGTCGATGTTGTTGTCGTCGACCCAGTCGAACACTGGCTTGAACGATGTACCGCCGCCGCCCTTGGCTTGGATGTAAACAGGAAAGTCGTCAGGTGTGTACTCGTCAACACCTTGGACGTGTGTGTTACAGTAAACCACGTGGACAATCTCTGGGCTGCACGTGTCGAGTATGCGGTTGATGTGCCCGTTGAACATGGCGATGTCGTCGTCGTCTAGCGAGCCAGACGTGTCGACAGCGATGACAAGTGGTCCCATGTTGGGTGTGTAGTCGGTGCCGGGGATGTATATACCTCGGGCGATGAAGCGACGGTTGGGTCTGTTCCAAGAGTAGCCGTCTTTGATCTTAGACTGCATGAAGCGCTCGAGGATACTGTGCCAAGGTGTTGTCACGTTAACAAGTTGATCGACGAGACGCTCGATGCTTCCAGGGAGCTTACCGACGGCTTTGGCTGCCTTGGCGCATTGGATGGCGTCGATCTTGGCTTGTGCCTCTAGCTGGCTGATCTGTGAGTCGTCTAGCGCGCTGCCGTTGTCGTCGACTGGTGGGCCTACGTCGTTGCCTATGCCGCCCGGACCGTCGCCGTCGCCGTCGTCTGCCTCGTCGTACAGTTCTTCGGATGCCATGTTACGTGCGCCGTCGAGTGTCACACCGCCGTCGATGAAGTCACCGACATTGGCGTCGATCAGCGTGTCGTTGATAACCTTGTCGCAAGCGATGTTCCACGCTTTGGCGTCGCGATGGCCAAGACGCAGCGAATGAGACAGCATGTAGTGCAGTGCCTCGTGTGCCAGTAAGAACATAAGCTGTCGTACAGTTAACGCAGAACACCAGTCGGGGTTCATATACATCTGGCCTGTACCTGACATAGCTGCTGTCGGAACTGTGTCGGTGTAGATGATCGGGCGCTTGGAACAAGCGGTGCCAAAGAAGGGGTGGTCAAGAATAAGTAGTGACTTGGCCTTGCCTACCTTGCGTTGCAACTCGTCGAGCGCAGTGTGCTGTAGTGGGGCGTTCATGCTGTTTTCCTTTCTGATTTGACGATGGCGATCTGGGCGAGGGTCTTGATGTCTGTGATTGCGCGAAAAGCTCCGGTGCTCTGGTCCTCGCACTCTGTGCACCAGTCGCGGCCTTCATCCGAAATTTGAAAGTCCGCATAACCTTGCGTGACGTTGTCCCAGTAACAGTGCGCTTCGATAATTATGTCAGTGCTGCCGCAGCCGACGCAGTAGTATTCTTTGGGTTGTCTCATACCAACCCCGCCATCTGACCGCATAGTGCGTCGATCTGGGATGCAGCTTTCTGGCGGACGGACTGGTTGTTACGCAGCATGTCCTTGTTGTTGGCGTAGGTGCCAATGAGTGACTGCAAGTCTTTGATGCGCTCGGTGACGAACGGATCGTCGCTGATGTTGATCTTGGCCATACGTGACGAGACGTCGACGAGGTTGTCGACTAGACTGTCGCGGAAGATACTACCGTCGTTGCCGATGGGCACAGCTAGCTTGGACGCAGCGCGCTGCATAGGCTCAAGCATCTGAGTAAGGACATGTCTGCTTGCGTTCGCTGTCGCGTCGTCGAGCTGCTGCTGGAGCGATGCCTTGTCGTCGTCGCTGATACCCACACGGAAGTCACCAGTGGTAGGCACGGGGATGTAACGCACCTCGATACCGAACCGCGAAGCAACCTCGTCGGCTTCTGGGTAGTCGTTAGGGTCGGCAAGGTCGGGCTTACCTTTGGCGTAGGCGATGTCCTGCAAACGCTGCAAGTCGATGCGCACTTCGTGGTCCCAGTTGGCTACTAGATCGTCGACCGCGTCGTTGGCCTTGTCGATCAGTTGACGCAGACCCGACGTGAAGTCCATGTAATGGTCGATGTTGAGCAGTTCGACGCCAGTTGTCCACGGGACTGTGTTGTCCTTGGCGAAACTATACACTGCGGTGTACGCACTGATGGCGACTTTGACGCGGTTGGTCGTGCCTTGGAACAAGTGCTTGTTCACGTTACCTGCGCCGTATGCTTTGCTCTCGGCCTCGTCGAGTTTGTAAGGTGAGTACATGCGGCGCTTGACTTGAACGAGCACGGCTTTCTCGTCGAGGTTCTTAACCTTAACGAACTCACGCTTGACTTCTTGAACGACAGGCGCTGCAACTTCTGCAATAGACTTGAACGTATCTGGTGACGTGTAAACAGGTTGTGCCGATGAGTCGTCGTCGACGGCTGGAGCTGCTGGAATAGCGTGTTGTGCGGCTTCCATAGCTGCGAGTAGTTGTGCTTGCATATTCATGCTAGTTCCTCCCTTTGATTCTTTCGGCTGCGATATACGCTGCGCCGTTGTCGTGGATTGTTTGTGCTTCCGACAGTATGTCGTCGAAAAACTCTGCGTAACGCGTTAAGCCAAGCTCAAAGGGTCGGTCTTTGAGGATCATCTCCAAATCGCTTAGGTGTTTGTAGAGACAAGACATTTGCTCGGCCATGACAAGCTCCAGTCCGCGTTGGTGGTGGTAGCGGTACGGGTTTGGCATCAGTTTCCTCCCATAAAGATGTCTTTGTTGGCGATGGCCCAGCTGATGAAGTCCTTAGTCTGTTGCAGCGGTGGGTTGAGACGCAGGGCGTCGGTGACGTAGACCATCTGGAACTCTTTGGGCAGACGGCTGATATACTGCATGTCACGGCCAAAACAGTCGGGTGTTGCCGTCATGGACAGCGCAGTGGACACAGCGAACCGAACTGCTGGCTCGGATGGAACTTCTGCGTTGTCTGGATGTAGGCGGATGCTGTCGATGCTAGGCATCTTGTTCATCATGTCACGGGCTGAAACCCACTCGGCGGCTGCGCCCTCACCAACCTTACCCTCGGCGGCAGTCATATACATGTTAGTGGGTAAGTCGTTAGGGACTTCTGTGAACAGCTTAGTCCACGAACGTTGGGTTGGGTTGCTGCGCCGCGATGAGTCGTAATCGTTGAGCAGGTTAGGACGTAGGCGCAAGAACGCAACGCCCAGTGGGTCAACGCCGTTCTCCATCGCCCAGCCACACCAGTCGTCGAGTGAAGTGTCGACGTCGAAGTGGTACATACGGTCGTTGAGGTGGCCTAGTAGGGGCTTAGCACCAGCGCGATCCTCGGCACGGTTGCCGGTGGCGATCATAACAACGTCGTCGTCTACCTTGAACATGGGTGTCTCACGCTCGAGGACAAAACCGGCGGCCCACGTTTGCAGCTGCTGTGATGACTGTGCCATCTCCTCGAGGACG
>Ga0209302_10000345_pt1 | contig 28170 bp, 22 predicted proteins | sample ArcOceMetagenome_2_FD_187445 | JGI IMG/M metagenome (GOLD analysis project Ga0209302, IMG submission 187445) | Marine eukaryotic phytoplankton communities from Arctic Ocean - Arctic Ocean ARC135M Metagenome (SPAdes) (version 2) | ecosystem: Environmental > Aquatic > Marine > Oceanic | place... | reverse complement strand
TAAATGAATCAAGCCAATAAATCAATCTTTGCTTTTTTTTATTTTATAAAATGTCCATTGAAACATAAAAATCCATTGAAACATTGTTAGGTATAGAAGACCAATTTATACCCACGTTAACAGCAATAAAAACACAATCCTTTGATTGTTAACATCTTGTTGTTTGAAGTTATAAAAAAGGGATACTTAGCAGGCTTTAATTTGGCGTAAAATAGAAAAGCTTAAAATCTAATTATTAAAAAACCAATAAAAATGGAAACAATGAACAAGATGGACAAGGTAAACGAATTAACAAATCAGTTGCTTGATTCTCCCAAGATGATCAGCGACAAACTGCCATGGAACAACTGGAATTCTTCAGTAGAGGATTCTGAAAACAGCATCGCTGGATGGATTGGCAAAGTATTTAATATCGCAGCACTTGTTGTGCTTTTAGGACTCCTATGGGGATTATTTAGTCAACTATGGATGGGTGATGGTGGATTTTGGAAACAAGAAGCCAAATTAATTATAGGAGGCCTTTTAGGTATTTTGCTCTGGACTTATGCTGCTTTTCCGATTACGCAAATTATCAGAAATACTAGTGAGAGTATTAGTTCCTCAAAAAGCAATATAATTAATCTCATCTTTTTAGACATACCTGTTGCAGTTATTAAATTAAGCGGATATGTTTTAGCAATGGTTGGATTATTCGCTGCGATAGCTGCGGTATTGAGCTTTATTACCACACTTAATGTAAGCGGTGTTTCCAATATGGAAGGTGTTATGTTTTCAATGTCTGGAATGAATACACTCGGAATTAATGCATTAATGGAATTAATGGGTAATTACGGCATGGGAGATATCAGTAATATCATTTCTCAAATAACAAGCCCTAATCTAACGAATTATGATGGTAGCGCCTGGACAATGAATGGAGCTGCGGGAATATGCGGGTCATTTATAGCAGTACTAGTGACATTAATCAATTTATATATCACCGTAGCTATATATAAATTCATATTTGGATTAGCCTCGACATTAGTAAAATGGGTTAAAGCACCTTATTTACCATTTAAATCACTCTAATTTAAAATCTATAGCAAACAAAAAAAGACCTCAATATTGAGGTCTTTTTTTGTTTATACCCTAATAGAATAAATAGCTCTTTTTTTACCTACGATAAATGGGTAATTTTAAAAAAAACTGTTGGATAGGTTTCTCTATTACTCGTGAATTTTTCTTATTTCCCGTTGCAACGCTAAAGGACTGGATCCTGACTTAGATTTTATAAAATTACTAAAGGAAGACGCATCTAAAAAGCCCAATTCATAGCCAATCTCTTTTATAGATAAGGACTGAAAAAGCAACAACCTTTTGGCCTCTAAAAAAAGGCGGTTATGAATCATTTTAAGTGGACTGATACCAAAATGTTTATTGGTCAAGGCGTGCAGATTTTTAGACGACACATTAAGCGCGTCTGCATATTGAGAAACTTTATGAAATCCTTTGTACTCACTCTCTAATAGTTCTTTAAATCGATACGTAGTTTTTCCAGAGTCTGACTTAAAGTTAACTTGAGCAGGACGGATTAAATCTAGGAGCATAGAATTCAACAGGTAAAAATCTGATTTCTTACTCTTTCTAGATTCTAGCTCGAATAATCTCTTATAGCTATTCAACATAGAAAAAAGATGCTCATCACCCTCGAAAAAAGCAGGATTCTCCAAATCGTAAAAGGCAGTATAAGAAGATATTTCTGAGGATATAATCTGCTCTGGATAGAACTGAAAGAGAAATCCTTTTGACCGAACTTCACGTGTGAGCAGATGAATTTGGTTAGGATGAATAAGATAGGCAGAATAGTCTTTTATAGGGTATTCATTAAAGTCCACCAACTGGATTCCTCCACCTTTTTCGAAACAAATCAATTCAAAATAGTTGTGTCGGTGAACTGCCGTAAAATCATACGGATTCACATAGTCCAAGGATTCTATCGTGATAGTGGAATGGCTCTTTAAATCGTGCGATGGAGTGTTCATGATAACTGCGTGTGTCTAATTTACAAAGACTTTTAACAGTAACTCCGAACTTATCTAAAAAGGACTCGAAAAATCAGGGTTAGTGATAAAGGACTCATCCGTAAGAGTCTTTAGGAAGTTTACTAAGTCTGTTTTATCTTCTTCAGTAAGCATCAGACCAGTGCTAGTAGTAGCCAATAAAGCCTGATCCAATGTAGAAGAAATTTCTATCCCTTCGTTATAATGACTTACCACTTCTTCTAGAGTTTGGAATCGCCCGTCATGCATATAAGGTGGAGTTAACTCTATATTTCTAAGTGTGGTGACTTTAAACTTTGCCCTATCCTGTTCTAAATTTGTAACATTAAACCTTCCTAAGTCAGTAAAATCAGACTCGTCATCTAATCCATTATTCATATAAAGGTCATTCTCAAAGTTGAATCCTCCATGACAGTGCTCACAGTCTGCACCAGAATCTTCTGGAAAAAACTCATTGTATTCAGAGAAGAAAAGCATCCTACCTCTTTCTTCACTGTCAGATAATTCTGCTTGACCACCTAGAAACTTATCGTATTTAGAATTATTAGAGACCATGGTCATCATAAACTGCTCCATGGCCTGCCCCATTTTTAGAGGAGTTATTTCCTCATTTCCATAAGCTCTAATAAATTGATCTTTATAGCCCTGAATTTCATTCAACTTTGTAATCACATTTGCATGTGACTCAGCCATTTCTATTGGACTTATTATCGGCTGCAAGGACTGATGAGCTAATGAGGGTGATCTTCCATCCCAGAAAAAACCATTATTATTCCAGGCTAAATTTATAACAGCCATAGCCTGTCTGTCGCCAACATTACCTTCTGAACCCTCACTAAACTGGTTGATATCGGAAAATCCGGTAGCTTGGCTATGGCAAGAAGCACAGGATTGATTGTTTAATGAAGATAGTTTCTCTTCATAGAATAACATTCTGCCTAGCGCTACTTTAGCGGTAGTAAGCTGAAATCCTTCAGGTGTCATAGGTGGTGGGAAACTACCTAAATCTAGCTCATAAGCTGTTTCATCCAAGGTCACAGGTTCTGGCTCACAGGCTAATTCATCATCCTTTTTACATGAGGATAAAACGATGGCCAATACTATTATAAACTGAAATATACTTTTCATCTTACGGACTGCTTTTCTATAAATTTCTCATCGCTTAGGCTCTTTAAAAAGGCTACCAAATGTTCTTTTTCCTTTTTAGAAAAATGAAAAGGCTTTAATTTTATAGAGCGGTTTTTATGCGCTGCAATACTGTTACTGTAATGCTCTACCACCTCCTCTATCGTTTCCATGCTTCCATCATGCATATAAGGAGAGGTGAATTCTAAATTTCTTAACGTAGGGACTTTAAATAGGGCTCTGTCGGACTCTTCTGCTGTCAATCTTATTCTTCCTGAGTCTATGTACTGCTCATAGAGTCCATTATTCTCGAATGCATAATTCGTGAAGGTAAACCCACCATGACACGAGCTACACTGCGCTTTATCACTAAAAAAGAGATCCATTCCTTTTCTCTCTTCTTTAGTTAACTGCTTCTTATCACCTTGGTAATAATACTGATCAAATCTACTTTGTCCACTAATAAGCGTCCTTTCAAAGTTAGCCAGAGCTCTCGTGATTACATACGGATCAGGAACTCGGTTATAGGCTATCATGCTCATATCTATGTAGCTCGGATCTTCATTCATCCTCTCAGCTATTTCTAAAATATTCATATCCAATTCTAGATGTTCCTGGATAGGCACCAGCACCTGCATTTCTAAAGTTGGAACTCCACCATCTCTATTTAAATAGGGACTGTAAGCCACATTAGCTAGAGAAGGAGCGTTGCTTTTTCCTTCTGCTAAATCTGACCCTATACTAAACCGTAAATTATCAGAAAAAGCCAAATGCGGTTTATGACAACTGGCACAGCTAACACTAAAATCCTTACTCATTAGAGTGTCAAAAAAAAGTCTTTTACCTAAATTTATTCTTTCTACACTTGGCAAGTTATCTTCTGGAAAATCTATTTCAGGAAACCCTACAGGAATTATGATCAAACTTTCATCCTCTTTGGAGTCGTGGACAATTAAAAAATTAGCGAACATAAAAGCCACCCCTATTCCTAAAATATACTTAATCAAAAGAAACGATTATTTAACCAGCCATTTCTCTGAAACTAATACTGTGTCTTGGTGCTTCAGGCTAATTAGATATACTCCAGACTCAGTTAAAGGAAGATTTAAAGTAGAAACAGATCCATTTATCAGTTCAGAATAAATCAATTTTCCTGAGATATCTAAGATTTCCAACTCTACATCTCTTAAGTTTTTTAAATCTAAGAGTAGCTTAGAGTTCTCTCCATCTATAGAAGGGTTAGGTGCTATTCTCATAGAGATTTTATCGAGTCCCTCTTCTTCTAAACTAAGTACAGCCTGAGAAAATACAGCATCTCTAAAGTTTTCTAGCATAATAACTGCATCACCAAAACCACCATGAGTAATCCCTCCCTGAGCAGTAGAAACCTCATTGAAAGCTTCTAAATAGTTAGCATCAAGCTCTATATTAATTTCTCCATTAAAGGTTGAAGTCGATACGGGTAAGCTTTGTACGTAATAATTATCATTCCCTAGTGCGTGGACTTGAAAATCAAATTCTGCACCTCCAGTACCAGAAAGTCCTTCCATAGCTAAAAACCTATAACCAGAAGCCCAACCCCAATGCATAGAAGGGTTTTGGGGTGCCAACGGGTGATTACCTGGCCATAATGTTAAGTCTTGATTGTTATAAGGAGTTTGAACACCTACATAAAACGAAATGGCCTCTAGCTGATCTAAATCAAAATCACCCAATTGAAAAACCTCCTGATCAAATGCATCTACCAATAACCAAACATCAGAAGCAAGAGTGACTTGACCTCCATCATGAACAAATTCTATTTGAGATATATAATATTCACATCTATCGAGAGAAACCTGGTCTCCATTAGCTATACTGAAATCTGCGTTTAACTCTAAGTTTTCTGCTCCTACTTTATGGTTTAAAGTTAAGCTTATTGAGCTCTGAGTATAACCTACCATACTAAAGCACACTAGAACTAAAGAAAAAATAATTTTCATCTGGACTTGTTTTTTTTTAGAAATATACTCAAAATTATAACTCGAAATTATAACGAATACTGGTAGTGAAATCTATAAAAAATTGAGTCTAAATAATGAACTCTTCGCAGTCTCAATTGAATTATTCGATTACCATTTTTTGCAAGTACTCTCCACCTGCCTTAAGAACATATACCCCTTTAGGTAAATCTAACTGAATCTCTGTTCTTGGATGATGATTTTTTTTGGCCCAGACCTCTTGACCAAATACATCAAGTAATACCAATTCTCTCCCTCTACACTTAATACATTCTAATGTAAACTGCCCATTGTTTGGGTTAGGGTAAACTCTCGCATCCATAGCTATTTCTTCTACTCCTACTATAGGATCGACACACGAGCCTGGCAAATTCTCATCTAACCAGTTTATTCTTAGATTAATCCATTCCTTAAAAAACGCTACTTCTCCAGCATAACTATCTGGAAGCGGCTCTACCTCTGGAGCAGCAGTGGCAAGGCCTAGAATAGGCCATTTCTGGAAGTGACGTTCTTGAGCAGCACTCACTAATAAGGCTATGCTGTCTACATAGTTATTTATATACTCTTGGTTTAAGAACTCCTCTCTGTATTCATCCCATTGGCACCTCTGCTGATTTACATAAGTGCTGTCCTGCTGCAAACGCACATACCAATCAGGACTATAATTATCTGTAGGGCAGTCGTTAATCAAATGTGCCCAACCAGACCCGTCTTGATTTTCAAAAATCTCACAGGTATACATGTCTTTCCAGGCCCAATCAAAATCCCATGAAGGACCTGCCTTGAATAAGCCCCCATTAGAAGCCTTGTCTTTGTGAAAATACCTGCTTTTTTTAAACCCATCATTATTTCTGCTCAATTCGTTTAGAAGAAAATAATCTATAAATGATTCTGCATCCATATAGTTTCTATACCCTTCATCCATACTCATGAAATTATCACCATAAAGAGCTGTTTCCATAGAATCTACATAAGACGCTATGTATTCTTTTTGTGGTTCTGTAATCACTTCTGGCTTGGGGTATTTGTAAACCAAGTGAACATCAAAATCTGGATGATTCAAAGAGGTGTTATTTAGCTCCCAGCTATTCTGGCTATTGTGATAATTAAGTTCTAGAATATACCCTCCCGTCACATCATCTCCATCGTTCTCTGTTACATTTAGCGTAGCAATATCTAACCTGCCATCGTCCACTTTTATTTTTTCACCGAACGCATAAATCCCCTGGTAATCACCGTTTATCTGAACTTCACACAAGCGAACCCTAGGCGCGTACTCTCCCATTCTCTCAAACAAATGACTAGCAAGAAGGTTTCTCATTAGCACTTTGTCATTGTAATTACTCAGCAATACCCAGTCATTCTCTTCTGGCATATCTACGAGGCTCACATTGTTATTTTCTCCTAAGGCATCTCTAGTTTCGAAAGAATATGGTTTCTGCGGGTATCCTGCTGACGTGGCTCCTCTTATTTCTATTCCTATCTGGCCATTATAGTTTTCGGGTTCATCTGCTAAGAAATTAACTTCACCTAGCCCGTTATAAATCACCTTGAGAGAAGCATCTATTTTGGGTTCATCTAGGATTTCTTCTCCATTGGTTTCTATTAAAAATATAGGAAGAAGAGACTGTTCTAGTTCTACTATTCCTGGATCCAAAGCACATAACTCGAAACTTCCTTCTGCTCCACCGTAGCCCCATAATTGAACATAAATAATCTCTCCTGGAGTTAAATTACTCACAGTTATAAAGGAAAAATACCCTGTACCTCCATCATCATCACACGGGCCATCCTCTATAGAAAAACATTCTTCTCCAAACCAAAGCTGAATTCCTGTGTCATTCATACCTCCATTATCTGCAGTTTGAAAAACAAGATTACCTGATTCTGGAACACCAATAGAATACCAGATATCTCCGCCATCGTACTCGGAGCAGTTAGGAGTATATCCTGAACCTACTACAGCTGAATTGTCAGCGCTTATACATTCATCAGGGGTTAATTGCATCGCAGAACATGGGCTAGCACCAGGTGCTGGTTCTAAATCACAATCAGCTATGAAAGGTCCAGATTCTCCTTCACTGGGTTCTGGCCCATCTGAATGAACTAGCACGCCTCCCGATGCTAGGAGTAAATAACTGTTTTCATTTTCGTACTCTCCTGTTGAATAATTTAGAGTGATTTCTTCTCCATTACAAGTGGGAAGTAGCACATTATTTCCAAACTCTTCTGCAGAAAACACTCCGAATGACTCAGCATTTATAAAAACTTCAAGCTCAGCTCCGTTCCAACCATCTCCATACTCGTCTTGCAGTATCAATGTATAATCACAGCACTGGGTGAGTAGTTTCTGAGGAATAAATAAAAGGACTAAAGCGGAAAGAAAAATACCACGCATAAAAGTTGAGTTCATCATGAACCCCAAAGCTAATGAATTGATTTTATTTCCCCTTTACAATTCAAACTTGTAACAAAAAAAACCCCTTACTCCAATAAAGGAATAAGGGGTTTTACAGTTACTTATCTTATGTCTTACTCACACGAAGTACCGAAAGCTCCAAGGAACCCTCCTAAATCACTTACGTTTATAAAACCATCACCTGTGAAATCACCAGGACAAGAATTCCCAGAGAACACACATGAGTTATCATCTATATTGGCTGATGCATCATAATTATCTGCTGAATCGTAGATACATCCTAACACAACTACTACAGAACAAGAACCATCATTAGTCAAAGCGTAAGGATTATACTCTAAGAACAAAGGATCAGTACATCCCAAGTATACGCATGATCCGTCATCAGTTAAAGCAGTCATATCATAATTAGAAGCGTTCTCATCTGTACATCCTCCTGTAGCCATGCATGTAGTCATGTATGTCCCTAAAGGAAGTGGACTAATTGCTGTAGCATTATCTAATCCTCCTTCAAGACCATCTACACCAGAGAATGTCCAGTTAGCTATAGTAAAAGTAGATCCATCAGGTCCAGTTGCACAATTTCTGTAAGCCCATCCATCTAAATATTCCCAAGCAGTTCCGTTTCCATCTACATTGATGTCACCGAAAGTATCTATGACCACTCCTTGTTCGAATAATTCCATGGCATCATCTCCGTTTATTGAAACAGAGAAACCAGCGTCATAATCAGCATCAAATCCAAAGAACGTATTAAAAGCGACTAATTCAGATGTGGTAACATATATGAAATCTCCAGCAGTAGCAGATAAAGCAGGGAAAGTAAACTCTTCTCCGTCTGTTCCGCCTCCGTTATTCGCAGATCCAATTCCGAAGATGCTTAAATCAGCTATATCATTAACTACGAAAAGCTCAACTCCTTTAGGATGACCACCAGTAAGCGACCCATCAAATGCTGCTGTAATTACCAAACTGTTAGAAAGTGTAAATGGTGTTCCGGCGCATGAACAATCATTTTGGATAATATCATTATTAGTCATCACATTTCCGTCATCACAAGAATCACCGAAGTTAGCTAATGCTATAACACAGTCAAAAGCAGTTCCTGCACAAGAACAATCTCCTTGAATTACATCATCGAAAGTGGTAGCGTCTGCATCATCACAAGAGTCACCGAAATTGACCATCTCAGTAGGACAATCAAATACAGTCACATCAGCAGGACAGTCTCCTGTTAGTGCTATACTACTTAATGTAAATCCGCTATATCCATCAGCTCCATCATCTGCATATTGGAAACCGAGGTAAACCTCTGATAAACCATTTAATGAAGCTAAATCTGCATTAAATGAACCAGCAGCGTCATAAGTACCTAAAGAACTCCAAGCAGCAGCAGCAGGATCACCTGCATAAGAAGTTGTGTATTGTAAGTCTAATGTGGTAGCTCCAAAACTCTCTGCTAGTTCAAACAACAAATTAGAAGCAACTACCGCAGAATAATCAAATCCATTGGAAACTAACCATAAATCAACTGTCTCAACACATCCTCCACCACAATATGCGTTAGCAGAATAAGAACCATCTAGATTATCTATCCATACATCTCCGTCTAAGTTAGTAGCTACTGTAGCTATAGACCATGCTATAGGATCACAAGTAACTACTGCAGTTCCTGCACATGAACAATCTCCCAGAAGTACATCATTTTCTGTTAATCCATCAGCATCATCACATGAATCACCGATTAGCTCACAAGTTCCGTCATCTGTAGTAGCATTGATATTATAGTTACAAGCTGTAGCAGTTGTACAACCAGGAATTACAGAAGGACAAGTAGTTTCATAAGCTCCTACCGGCATTGGGTTAGCCGTAGCACTATTCAATGTTGTTCCATCATTATTATTTATTCCACCATAAGTCCAATTAGCTGCTACAAACGCTCCACCGTTAGGAGTTTGCTCACAGTTTCTGTGTGCCCATGAGTCCAGATAGTCCCAAGCTAATCCAGAACCATCCAAAGCGATATCTCCGAAAGTATCTATGATCATTCCAAATTCGAACAACTCTAAGGCATCGTCACCATTAATAGACATTACAGAACCTGCATTGTAGTTAGCAAATGTACTTGCAAAATAAGATTGAGCACCGGCATCATCAGAAGAAACAAAGATATAAGTTCCTGCAGTGATAGCGTCAGCAGGGAAATTGAATTCCTCACCATCTGTACCCCCACCGTTATTAGCACTTCCAAGACCGAATGTGCTTAAATCAGCGATATCTACAGTAGCATAAAGCTCAACTCCTTTAGGAAATCCTCCAGTAAGAGGTCCATCATAAACAGCTGTAATTAGTAGCGCATTCGTTATTGTTGGAACAGTTCCAGAACAAGAACAATCAGGCTGGTATTCATCACCTATTGTAGCAGCGTCCATATCATCACATGAATCTCCTATAAATAAACAAGAACTATCACCGATAGTGAAAAGCATATCATAATTACAAGCCAAATTATCCGTACAACCTACACAAGAATAATCACAAGACGAGGCATCTGAAATGGTATTTGCCAGATCAAAATTACAAGCTGCTGTATCCATACAACCTACACAAGAGTAATCACAAGACATGTCATCAGCAGTAGCCAGCGGATCATAATTACAAGCGTTTGCATCAGTACAACCAAAAACAGATCCTAAAACAGTGATAGATGCGACCATTCCATTGGCAGCGTGACTACCTATCGAACAATCATAATTGTAAACCCCAGGAACCGTAAATGTGATGGTACCCAAACAAACACCTGAAGCATTTCCAATCATTGACCCTAATGAAATTTCTTCTGGATTGTTAAAAGCAGCATTAGTAATTGAATTCGTTATTCCATTTACATTATGATTTCCTCCATAGTTCACCCAACCTACTACCGTCCCAGCCTCAACATCTATAGCTGCAGGGAGATATTCAAAACTTGAAGTTGCAATTTCAACATCTGCGCCTGGACAGATATCTTGAACACAAGGGTCACCAGCATCATCAGTCCATGAAAAAGGATCAAAACCTCCCTCGGGAGCATTCAAATTTCCATCACCACCACCACTATCGTGATCCATATTCCAATCTGCTGGAACAAAAATCGCTGCAGCCGATGTGCCACACTTTCTCTCAGCCCTCCCATCCTCAAACTCTGACGTTCCACCTGAACCAATTGTTCCATCTTGTCCTGGTGTACCATAAATATCAAGAATATTTCCATTTGGATCTAATAAAGCTATATGATCATCTCCATTTGAATCAGCAACTCCATTAGTACCTACATCCTGACTAGCTGCAACACCATAGGTGGTTAAGAATTTAGCATCGTCATTACATACCACATAAAATCCTTCAGCTGCTATAATCCCAGTTAAAAATACTGGTGACGAAGGAGTTGTACTGGCATTAGTCCAACGCTGTAAAGAATATCCGGTAGAAAGATCTATATCAGAATCACTAGAATTATATATTTCCACATATCTTCCAGCAGTAGTTGAATTTTGAGGATCTGTTAATTCTGTGATTAATAAATCCTGACTGAACACAGGAAAAGCTAGAACTGCAGAAAACAGTACTAACATGAAATTTTTTAATATCATTGTTTTTGGTTTAGGTAAATTGGTTAATGGGATATTTGACCCCAATTTAAATTAATTTCGCAGTAAATTTACCGTTTTTAATCGAAGAGCGCATTAAGGAATTGTAAAGTCTTTTCAGAACATATTAACTTTTATTTTACACGTAGCTGAATTCAATTTAATTCTAATCACTTATGTCTTTTAGATAAAACCACTAAATCTACTGAAATACAGCCTCATGAGTAAATTAAACCTAGAAAAACTAAAAACAGAAACAATAAGACAGAGACAATAAGAGAGACCTTTATAAAGCAATAGGAAATTATCTCACAAGCTCAGGAGCTAGCAGTGCTGAGCTAAAAGATATTATATCGTACTTGGCTCAATCAGAAAAAGTGAAAGCCCTACAACCTGAAAAAACTTAGAGGGGAATTTCTCTGAATATTGGATTTATTGGGGTACATCTTATTGTGTTTTCCGACATATTATGTTACTTTATTTTTGGAATGGCAAGGGTTTCTAGCTTACCTCTGGTAATGACAAGCGCAGGATTATTAGGCTTGACCCTAGTCAGGAATAGACAAAATAATTTATCACGTTTCTTTAACCCTCGCTTTCTTTTAGAATTTAATGAGAGTCTGCTCTGAAAACTCTACTATTTTCGTTTCAAAAAGTACAAACATCCAAATGGGTAAGAAATTAGTAATTATAGGAGGAGGTTTTAGTTCCTTAGCTGCCAGCTGTTATCTGGCTAAAGATGGTTTTGACGTAACTATACTTGAAAAAAACACCACCGTTGGTGGAAGAGCTCGGCAACTTAAAAGAGACGGATTTATTTTTGATATAGGGCCCTCATTTTATTGGATGCCTGATGTGTTCGAGAGTTTCTTTTCTGACTTCGGAAAAAAAGTATCTGATTATTACTCGTTAGATAAGCTTAATCCAGCTTATGAAGTTTACTTCGGGAAGGACGACTCTGTTAAAATAGCTGATAACTTTCAGGATATTAAATCAACTTTCGAATCTATTGAGAAAGGAAGTGGTGCCAAGCTTCAAAAATTCATGGATGGAGCTGAACATAATTATAATGTAGCTATTAAAGACTTGGTTTATCAGCCGGGAGAAAAAATCACTGAAATAATTACGCCTACTACGGCTAAAAAAATAGGGCAGTTCTTTGGCACTATTAAAGGTTCGGTTCGTGCCAAAATAAAACATCCAAACCTGAGAAAAATTCTTGAATTTCCTGTATTATTCCTGGGGGCTAAACCCAGCAATACACCGGCATTCTATAATTTCATGAATTATGCTGACTTCAAGCTAGGTACATGGCACCCAAAAGGTGGAATGTATTCTGTAGTTGAAGGAATGGAGAGTTTAGCTAAAGAGCTGGGAGTAAAGATGATTACAGACTCAGCAGTAGATAAAATAAACGCATCAGACGGACTAGTTACTAGCGTTTCTGCAAACGGCACTGAATATGATTGTGATCTACTCCTGAGCGGTGCTGACTATCACCACACGGAGACACTTCTTAATGGAAACAAGCAGTATTCTGAAAAATACTGGGATAAAAAAACATTCGCTCCTTCTGCCCTGCTGTTCTTTGTAGGTTTTGATAAAAAATTAGACAAGCTCTCTCATCACACTTTATTCTTTGATACGGATTTCGAAAAGCATGCTGAGACCATATATGATACTAAATCCTGGCCTGAAAAACCTCTTTTTTATGCCAGCTTTCCAAGCATCACAGATCCTACTGCCGCGCCTGAAGGTAAAGAAGCTGGTGTCTTTCTAATCCCACTAGCTCCAGATATTGAAGATACTGATGAAATCAGAGAAAAATATTTCATGTTATTATTGCAACGCCTTAAAGACCTTACAGACCAAGACCTTACAGATGCTGTTCTCTTTAAAGAATCTTACTGTGTGAAGGACTTTAAAAAAGATTACAACTCGTATAAAGGAAATGCATACGGATTAGCCAACACGCTGCTGCAAACTCATGTGTTAAGGCCTAAATTGAAAAGTAAAAAGCTAAAAAATATGTACTTTACAGGACAATTAACTGTTCCTGGTCCAGGTGTGCCTCCTAGTATAATCTCTGGGAAAATAGTAAGTGGTTTAATCAAGAAACACCATAAGTAAATGAAAGAAACTTTCGATAGTTCCAGTTATAAAATCAGCAAGCTGGTAACGAATACTTACAGTACTTCGTTTTCTCTCGGAATTAATCTGCTAGGTAAAAAAGTTAGGCCACAGATTTATGCTATTTATGGTTTCGTTAGATATGCAGATGAGATAGTAGATACTTTTCATGAGTATGATCAAAAAGTACTCATAGAAGAATTCGTAGAGGATTACCACAAGGCTCTAGAGAGAAAAATTAGTCTAAATCCTATATTAAATTCTTTCCAAGAAGTAGTCAACCAATATGGTCTTCATGATTTAGTAGATTCATTCATCTACAGCATGATGTTAGATCTAGAAAAGGAAGAATATAAAACTGAGGAGGAATATAAAAAATACATCTATGGTTCTGCTGATGTAGTTGGCCTTATGTGCTTAAAAATATTTGTAGATGGTGATAACTCGCGCTATGAGGCTATGAAAGATGAAGCCATGAAATTAGGAAGCGCATTTCAAAAAGTAAATTTCCTGCGTGATTTAAAAGATGATTTCGAGAGATTAGGAAGGTCGTATTTCCCGAATGTAACTGAATATGATTTTACGGAAAACACGAAGCTGGAAATTATAGCTGACATTGAAGATGACTTCAAAGAAGCCTTACAAGGGATTTTAAAACTACCGATAGAAGGGCGATTAGGTGTTTATGTGGCTTACAAATATTATTTAGGGTTACTCAAAAAAATTAAACAAAAAAGTAGCGAGACCATCCTTCAAGAAAGAATTAGAATCAGTAACCCGAAGAAGATTTTTATCTTAGCCAAGTCTTATGTCAGACACAGAATAAACATGTTATAAATTGAATCTTATACTTCTCCTATTTCTTCATATTCTTCATCCGACAATCGAATCGTGTGACATGTCCACGGTACGAGCAAACTTTAATAGGGGCAATGCATCTTCTGAACTTCTAGAAGAACACATTACCTCTATGGAAGCTATGACTTGTGAAACAGCAGAGCCTTATCTAGCTTGCGCTATAATGCAGAGAGCAGAGCACTCTATCTGGCCCCCTTATCAGCTTAAGTACTTTAATTTAGGGAAAGACCGCTTGGAAGAATATATTTCCACTTATCCTCAAGACATAGAGGCTAGATATGTAAGACTATTAGTTCAAAAGGGAAGTCCAGGCTTTTTGGGCTACTGCGGTAATATATCAGAAGATGCTACTTTCATATTAGATAATCTACACAAATCCAAGGAGCAAGAAGAGTTCAAAGAGGAGATGAGAAATGCAGCTAAAGAAAATCTGATTAAATGATGATTGCAGGATACATATTTATTACCGTCCTCACCTTTAGTATCATGGAGGGGATTACATGGTGTACTCATAAATTCGTAATGCACGGATTTTTATGGTATTTACATGAAGACCACCATCAACCAAAGTACAAAGGTCTTTTCGAGAAAAATGACGCCTTTTTTGTCATTTTTGCCTTGCCTAGCGCAACACTAATAATCCTCGGGACAACACCTTCTCTAAATTGGGTTTTCTTTGTAGGCTTAGGCATTATGTTTTATGGTGCCGCTTATTTTTTAGTTCACGATGTGCTTATTCATCAGCGATTTAAGTGGTTTAAAAACACTGATTCAGCTTATTTGAAAGCCCTAAGAAAAGCACACAAAGTTCACCACAAACATTTAGACAAATGGGATGGCGAGTGTTTCGGAATGCTGATAGTACCCAAAAAGTATTATTCTCAATACCAAGCTAAATGAAGCCCTTTATTTACCTAATCATAGACTTAGGATGTATATTCTTTCCTTTCATGTTCAGCTTCATTTCATACCGGGCTTTCTATAAGGAGTGGAAGCATTTCATACCTGCGAATCTGTTGGTCGCTCTTGTTTTTATAGTGTGGGATTACTACTTCACTGAAATAGGGGTCTGGGGATTCAATCCAGAATATCTCACAGGAATTTACCTGGGAAACCTGCCGCTGGAAGAAGTTCTTTTTTTCATTTGCATTCCATATGCCTGTGTTTTCGGATACTTCGCTTTAACACATTTCTTGCCTAAGACAGTAAGAAAAATACCCGTAACTCAGGTAATAATGGCAGTCATTTTTCTAGCCATAGGCATAACTCAGTACGAAAAGCTGTACACCTCTGTGACGTTTATCGCTCTGGCTATTTATCTGTTTTTTAGCGTTGCAATGCGAATTAATCAAGCCCAACCACTTATAGGATACGCATGTATTATTCCGTTTTTTCTGTTAGCCAACGGCCTGCTTACTGGCTCTTTTCTAGAAGCTCCCATCGTATGGTATAATGATGCAGAAAACCTAGACATTAGGCTGTTTACCATCCCTGTAGAGGATGCTTTTTACGGAATGTTACTCATCCTTATGAATGTTAATTTATATGAATACTTCAAGCGAAAATTCAGTGCTTAACTGAGTAAATAATCCCATTTCTAAATCTTTATAAATTTGTACAAAAGGTTTTACAATGGCAAACAGCCCGAATTCTAATACAGAATATATAGATCAAATTCCAGTAGAAAGAAAAGAGGCTTTTAGGAAGCTTCGAACGACTGTTTTAGAAAATCTAAAAGGCGAGTTTCAAGAAGGCTTAAGTTATGGAATGATAGGATTTACTGTCCCTCACTCAGCTTTTCCTGATGGATATCATTGTAACCCGAAGCTCCCTCTTCCATTTGTCAGTATAGCTAATCAAAAAAACTTTATAGCTCTTTATCACATGGGGCTTTATGCCGACCGAAATTTGCAAGAATGGTTTACAAGTGAATACACTAAACATACCCATCACAAAATAGATATGGGCAAGTCTTGTATTCGATTTAAGAAAATGGATGATATACCATACACCTTAATAGCCGAACTTCTAACGAGAATGGACATATCATCATGGATAGAACTTTACAAATCTTCAGTAAGAAAATAACATCCCATTTTTAGATTCTTTTAATTAACCTTAAAAGATTCATTTTTGAAGTTTATGTAAGCTTTGAACTGCTACTTGAATTCGATTTTGCCTTTTGAGACTGTATTGACGCTAGTTAGAATAGGAAATCGTACCCTTGAATCTTCATTTTATCGTACTCAGCCGAATTAAACTTATACAACTTACTCCCTTTCTTCTGGCCTTTCTCAATTCCATCTGCCGCTTTTTCTAAGTCTATAATCAGTGTCGTATTGAATAGTTTTTTTCTAAAGTTTCTTCTGTCAAATTTCTTTCCTAGTGCACTTTCATAAAGATTCTGAAGTTGCCCTAAAGTAAACTCCTCCGAAAGTAAATGAAATCCTACAGGCCTTCTTTTCACCCTTCTTTTTAATCTTTCTAAGGCATACTCTACTACTTCGTTATGATCATATGCTAAATCAGGAACCATTTTGACAGGATACCACTTAAGGCCAAACTCTAACCATTTACTATTTCTGAAATCTACTTTTTTAACCAACGCATAATGTGGGACATTTACTACCCTGCCATTAGGATGTCTATAAACACCTCCAAATGCGCGAAGTTGTTCAATAGTAATTTCATTTTGTTCTCCTACTATTCCTTCAAAAAGCTTTCTAGCTGAGAGTAAAAGTTCGTCTTTTTCGGTTAAATACTTACTCGGCAGAATAAGGGCTCCTTTAAACGGAGAATAGCTGCTAGGCACAGTAAGCACCTGAAACTCTATGCCATCAAATCCAAAAATAACTAAACTTAAAGCTAATGCTACGTTGAAATTTGGTTCGTCTTGCGGGTATGAAACTTCCTTGCTCATGAATTTTTCTATTCTTACAAATCTATTAAACTGTTAATTAGAATTATACTTATTTTTCGTCTCAATCCATCTGCTCATAAACTCTGTGCTTCTTAACGTATGAAACTGTAACATTTCACCGATAAAGTTAGACCTTCTATGATCTTCTAAGTTAATTAAAAGATCACCAACAACTTTTAACAGATCATCCTCATAAATTGGCGTTGCAAATTTGTTGTTGATCAAGGTAAAGCCTGTCGCCTGAGCTTTAAGCCACCTTTCCTTATTCAAGTAAAGAGAGATCGCTGCGTTTGCTATTTCTTCTGGTGATTCACAGATACTACCTGGCCAATTCTCTTTATCTTTCATTCCCTCTGCTCCAATGGCTGTGGTAATAATAGGTGTTCCATTTTTCATGGCTCCTATGAACTTTCCTTTTAACCCAGCTCCAAATCTGAGCGGACTGAGACAAACCTTACTTCTCATAAATACCTCATCAGCATTCTTTACTGCCCCTATGACATTAAACCCATTTTTAGGCTTATTCCATTCAAGAGCATTCTCGTTTAAGTATGCTCCATACACATTCATTTCAGCATTGGGCATTTTCTCTCTTATCAAAGGCCACACCTCAGCTTTTAAATATCTTACTGAATCATAGTTCGGTTCATGCTTAAAGTTTCCTATAGTCATAAACGATACTCTCTCTTCGAAAACAGGTAATTTATCTATTTCATCTTTATTTAGCCGATCTTGATTAAAAGGAAGGTAATGCAGCAAATACGATGGGATATTAAACTCTGAAGTAAGCAATTTCATCTCGAACTCGGAGATTATCAACGTTAAGTCACACCTATAAACAGCGGCTACCTCTCTTTTAGTTAAGTCATTTTGCAGATTAATTTTCTCAGATTTTTTTAACGCTTGATGCCTCGCTTTTCTTAAAAAATGAAGATCTTCAGAATCTAGAATTTTTACAGCATTCGGAACTTCTTGATGAACCCTCCAGCCAAACTGTTCTTCAGATAAAAACCGATCGAAAACTACTAAATCAGGGTTTTCTTCTTTAATGATTGAATCAAAGCTCGAATCATTGAGCTTAATTTCAATAGTCTTACACCCTATTTCTTTTAAATCAGCACTTCTGTCTGACTTGGCAGCCGCACACATAAAAGAAACAGTAAAGCCATTCTCCATGAACAGCTGGATTAATCGCATTATTCTCCCTCCTGCAGCCGTAGAGGTAGGCTCTGGCCAAACTAATCCTATAAAAACCGCTTTTTTCATTTGACGGCTAAATTACCATAAGAAATTAGCACCTTTGCTACGCAAAAAGAAAAGTGATGAAATTAATAGGAACTAAGGTGTGTAAAAAAAGTGATTTGGGTATTCATAACAATCTATTTGGAGGAACTATGCTCTCGTGGATAGATGAAGCGGCTGTGGCTTTCTGCTCTGAAGTCTGCTTTACTCCTAACCTAGTAACTTTAAAATTAGATGAAGTGATTTTCAAAGAGCCTGTTAAAGAAAACAACCTTATAAAAATTTATGGTCAGGTAATGTTTTTTGGAAATACGACTATCACTTTAAACGTGGAGGCTAGAAAATTCAACGTATATACGCACGAAGAAAAGCTAGTAACTACTACCAAGTTAGTATTCGTAAGAATAGATGATGACGGCTCTGCTATTCCCATAGCTAAGCATGTGAAGGAGAAGTATCCAGAACTAAACAGGAAGTAAAACTAGCTCTGAAGAAGATTTACCTCAGGTCTAAAAGAATCCCCACTGAAAATCAATCATAACAGGGCATAACTCAATTAGGACTCATCCACAAGTAAGTATAGTGTCACTGTTTTCTGTTAATCAAAAGCTTTTTAGAAGAAATTGATAAACTGATTTTAGAACCTATGCTTCTTAATTCTTAAATTGCCCCGTAACCAATAAATCTTCACTTATCTATGCTTGGCTTTTTCACCCAAGTTTGTAAAACTGTATTCTGCATACTACTAGTATCTCTAGCAAGTACAACTCTTTATGCTCAAAACAGTTTGACAGGAATAGTCCAATCTTTTAGTGTAAAAGATGGCTTACCTAGCTCTACCGTTTACTGCTCTTTTCAGGATTTAGACGGATATCTGTGGTTTGGCACTAACAACGGAGTATCTAAATTCAACGGACATAATTTCCAAAACTTCAGCATTAGCGATGGGTTATGTGATAATAACATCCTAAATATTTCTCAAGATTCTCAAGGTAGAATTTGGTTTCTATCTCGAAGCAATTGCCTCTGCTTCTTAGAAAATGGAGAGATATTAAATTCTGATTCTATTCAACTCCTCGCGTCAGAGACTAATAATAAGGGACTCCTCTTCTTTAGTGAAGATGATGATAATATTTACTTTTCAGGAGAAGGAAATGAAGTAATTAAACTAGGCCAAGATCTTAAGACAAAAGCCATAATCGTCACCAATGCCCCTTCCGGTCAATTAAGTTTTCCCGTAAAATCTAATGGAATTGTAAGCTACAACTCTTTCTTGAAACAATGGCCTGATAGCATTTATGAGGAAGGACAACTAATTAAATATATTTTCTCTAAACCGAGCTCCCACTTTACACTCTCAAATTTTGGGGTCAGCAAATATTTGAATGGAGCACCCGAGGTTATAATCACTATTCAGGATTGGCCAGAGCTTTTAGGAATGGAAGAGATTTATGTGGATAACGTTGGGAATATTTACTGTTTTTCTAGCAAAGAAATCGGTCTACTATTCAAGAAAAAAGAAGGGAAAGACGGGTATATCGCGTATGAACTTCCCTCTATAAGTTACTCTTCAGTTTTTGTAGACTCAGACAACAATCAGTGGTTTACCTCATATGATTCTGGAGTTCATTTAATCTCAGAAGCACAAAAAGAGCTTACCGTTTATCAGTATCAAGATAACGAGCAAACTACTTGTTTAACGCTAACTCCGTTTAATGAAGTTCTAGTAGGAACAAGCGGAAATAGAATTCTCAAATTTAGAGGTAGAGAAATGGTTGATTTGATCCAAATAGGAGCTCATAATGATGTTTCTGCATTGCGTGCTATTGCTATTGATTCTACAAACAATTTTGCCTGGAGCGCTGGAAAATTTACTCTTATGGGTTTCCCTCTAGCTGAGGAAATGAGGTTGTATCAATGTTTCCAAAGTGGGTTAATTCCACTACCACTTAAAGAAGTAAATGACATATTTCCTGCTGCCGATTCTTTGATCTATTTAAGCACATTGGACGGAATCTACTCGCTACACTTAAAAGATCCAGTTCATACGTTAAAAAAACTATCTAAAGCTCCTGCCAAACCGTCTTATAACATCACGCAATCTAAGGATGGTCGAATTTGGTTTGAAAACAATGAGATTCTTTATTACATCTCGAATAATGAACTTTATGAATTCACTCAACCTGAGGTGAACTTTAAAACAAAAATCACATCACTTCAGGTTCTAGAGGATAACACCCTTGTGGTATGCACCTTTGGTAGTGGCGTGTATTTCATAAGAAATGATAAGGTTATTCATCACTTATCTATGAAAAACGGGCTTCTTTCTGATCTATGTAATGAATTATTTATAGATGGAAGTAGGCATTACCTCGCTACCATAGATGGAGTAGTTATTTATGACTGGGATGGAAATAGCTCTCATGTGATTTCTACATATACGCACTTAGACGGTTTACCTTCTAATGTTATCAATGATGTTTTAGTTAAGGATTCATTGGTTTACTTGGCTTCTAGAGAGGGGTTAATCATATTTAACTCGAATTATCACTCCTCTTATAAAGCCAAAGTAAAAGCAGAGCCAAAGCTTTACGTAAAGCAGTTTAAGTCAAAGGATCGATCCTTTGATTTTACAAATCATATCACCCTTACGTATGATGATTCATTCATCAATATTGATTTCGAAGCGCTCAGCTATATTCGATCAGATGAGATTATCTATGAATACAAGCTAAATGAAGATGATTATGACTGGATCAAAACCAAGAATAATTCATTAGAATTTCCTCGGTTTGAGGCTGGTGATTACAAATTCACGTTAAGAGCCAGAAAACATGACTCAAATTGGTGTGAACCCGTGAAACTAAGCTTCACGTCTCTTCCTGCTTGGTGGGCGTCTTGGTGGTTTAGAACTCTTATTATTCTAGCTCTAGGGTTTCTTTCTTTTTTAGTCATGCGCTTTTTTGCAAAGCGAAAATATGAACGTCAGTTAGCCGAGATTCAAAAAGAACAAGCTTTACTAGAAGAAAGAAATAGGATTAGTGCAGACATGCACGATGACCTAGGCTCTGAACTTACCAAAATCGTTATTCTCTCTAGAATAGCCAGAACTAAGCTAGCCTTGGACAGAAGCAGAGAACAGCCGATTATAGACATAGACAATGCAGCTACAGACATAGTAAAAAAAATGAACGAAATCATCTGGGCGCTTAATCCGGCCAATGATTCATTGGAAAGTCTAGTCTCCTACCTTCAAAAATATGCAAATGATTATCTAGAAGTACGGGACTTATACGGAAGAGTAGAAATGCCTAAGGCCGTTCCTGAGTTAAAAGTAAAAGCGGCCTTCAGAAGAAACGTCTTTTTAATCGTAAAAGAATGCCTTCATAACATTCATAAACACTCGCAAGCGGATAGAGTAGATATGTCAATACGTATTTCGGATGATTTAAATATTTCCATCATCGAGAATGGTATCGGATTCGATATGGAAAAAACAAAAAGGTTCGGTAACGGACTAATTAACATGAAGAAAAGAGCTAATGATCTCAATGGAGATGTGGACCAAGAATCATCTTTAGGAAATGGTTCTTCATTAAAAATGGTTATCCCTCTCATTAAAAATCATGCTTTTGTATTAGACGACAACTAACCATTTTAGCCCATCTTTGTGATATGGCTATTTTAAACCCGATAATCTCAGTGGAAAACATACATGTAGCAGTAGTAGAGGACAATTCTGAAATCAGACAAGGTGTTTCGTTTATCATTAACAGCACTGAAGGATTTTCGTGCATCGCTTTTGGAAATGCAGAGGAAGCGCTAGAGAAGATTCCTAATAAATTACCTGAAGTAGTCCTGATGGATATTAATCTTCCTGGTATAAATGGAATAGAATGCACTAGAAAGCTAAAAGAAAAATACCCTGAATTACAAATCATGATTTGTTCGGTGTATGACGATGATGATAATGTTTTTAATGCCCTAGAAGCTGGAGCTAACGGATACATAGTTAAGAGTGCAGCTGGAGAAAAGCTTTTATCATCTATTAGAGAGCTTCATAATGGCGGAAGTCCCATGAGCAGCTCTATAGCCAGAAAAGTAGTCGCTCGATTTCAGCGATTGAACTCAGGTAAGGCGTTGCAAAGCGAACCTAAAGAAGACTACTCCCTTACAACTCGAGAAAATGAAATTCTGGATTTACTAGCTCAAGGATATCGCAATAAGGAGTTAGCTGAAAAGCTATTCGTAAGTGTAAATACCATTAGAACGCATGTTTATAATGTGTATGAAAAACTTCACGTAAACAGCCGAATAGAAGCACTAAACAAAACAGGAAGAGGATATTCCAAATAAAACAGTAAGCTGTATCCCTTGCATAATCGAGAGAAATTGATTAATTTAAGATATTATACCCTAAACCAAATTATTATGACCGCACGCTATGCTTTTATTTACCTACTGTGCTTTGCATTCATAGCCACTCAATCATTAGCACAAGATTGTACTAATGTTCAAGCATGTAATTTTGGTACGGATGAACCCTGCACTTTTCCTGGTAATCCTTGTGATGACCAGAATAGTCTCACTTTCAACGATGTTCTTACAACGAACTGTAATTGTATTGGAGGAGATGAAGTTAGGCTTGAAATGTTTGACAGTGGAGAAAATGGATACTCAGGTACCTCTATAACGATCACCAGTTCTTTAGACGGAACAACCTATGGACCATTTACACTAGAGGATGGCGGTTCTAGTGTAGAATTTCTCAACCTACCCTCAGGCTGTTACGAAGTTTCCTCAACCCAGGATGCTCAAGATGATGAAGTATATTTCGTTTTAAGTGCTGGTCCGAGTGTAATGGAAAATCAAGTTTTGGGTATTCCCAATGATTTTCAAACCTTCGGTGTAGGTGTGATTTCAGGATGCACAGACCCTACAGCTGTTAATTATGAGCCCAATGCATCATGTGATAGTGGAGGATGCTATGTATGTGATGTAGATGGAGATTGTGAGGTAGGCATTGATGGGTTTTTAAAACCAATAGATTGTAACATCATTACGCTTTGTGGTCCGGGTCTATATCTAATCGTAGGATTAGAGTCAGGTAATCTTATTGGAGAAGGATGTAAAGATGTTATTATCCCAAACAAAGCGGGTAACTATGAAATACGATTTTTACCTATTGGAGGAACGATGGAGTTAATCTATGAAGACACTAAATCTGCCACTGAGCCTACCTGTTATTACGTTGATGAAAATGGATGTAACGGACAATTGTTCGATTGGAAAAAGCCGAAAAAAGGAATTCTGCGAATGGAAGATAGCTGTGATTTAGGATGGAGTGGAATCTACTATCAGATTTGTGATTCACAGTACAACATTCTCGAGACAGGAAGCCTCAGTAATGCGGAGTTCGGAAACACATTTGCCCTAGGTTATGATTCTTTTAATTTAGACGATGGGTGTTACTTACTAAAGTTTTTTGCTGACGATTGTTTTTATCCTTGTCAAGAGTTTAGCCTAATCAATACGGATGAAGCTGAGATAACAGGGTTAATTGACGGAACCTCTTTCCCTTTCAATATTAATTCAGAACCCTGTTATTATGGCTGCATAGATATAAACGCAGTTAATTATGATATTAATGCTACTAATCCCTGCCTAGGAGATAACTCCTGCTGCACATTCACTCCAGTAAATGATAACTGTGTTAATGCTATACTCCTAAATGCAAATGAGGAAATTATTTGGGACACTGAGCTAGCGAATACATCTGCATTCTCGTGCACAGAAAATACTTCTCAAGATTTATGGTATTCATATACCCCTGATTGTAATATGAATTTTTCTTTAGATGCTTTCTCTTCTAATAATACTGTCATTACAGTATATGAAGAAAATTGTCCAGCATTATCTGGAGAAGAAATCTACTGCCCAGTAACGCCCTTCTCGAAGCTAGCCTCTGCCTCTATAAACGGAGAATCTGAAAAAACCTACTATGTTCAAATAAGCGCAGATAATAATTTAAGCCCTTTTGGAAAAGGAAGTTTAAAACTAACTGAAAGTGGATGCAGAGGATGTACTAATTCAAATGCAATCAACTATGAACCTTTAGCAGAGGTCGAAGACGGAAGCTGCATTTTTGCTGATTGTCCAGGAGATTTTGATGGTGATGGCTATATAAACGTTAATGACCTAGGAGGTTTCTTAGGTGCATTTGGAACTAGTTGTATTCTTCCTGTGGATTAACAGAATACTTCTATCTTAGCCGAATGGATAATAATGATATTTTTAAGAAACTTAGAGTAGCACTTAAATACAGGGATGACGACATTCAAAGAATAGTGAAAATAGCCGGCATGGATATCACTAAGAGTGAGTTAGGCGCAATATTTAGAAATGAAGACCACCCAAAATACATGCCCTGTGGAGACCAACTTCTTAGAAATTTCTTAAACGGTTTAATCATAGAAAAAAGAGGCCCTATGCCTGATAAAAGGGTAGACCACAAGCCTACAGCTAGACCATCTGATAAACCAAAAAGACAAGGAACAGGAAGTCCGCTGAGTGGCAGAATCTCTAAAAAATAGTCATTGATTTAAACTTTTGGGCTATAAACAGAGAAAAGTATATTCTATGCTCTAATAGTTCACTTTGACTATCTAATTAGAAGGCTTTAGTTCTAAAACAGTCGATAAGGAAAATGAAACAGGATTCGTTAATTCTACTTTCTCTCCGTCTTTTTCCCAATGAAAATCTCCTGAATCGAACTTTAGTTCTATTGAAATATCCATGTCATTAAAATAAATGGCTTCGTCTTTCATTTTATATCCATTAACGAAAACATCTGCTTGTCCAGGAACTGAGTTCTTTATTAAAACCTGTTTATCAAACCCAAATATTGGAGCTATAGAATCACGTAAGTAAGTCGATCGAGGACTAACGAACTTTGTTAATTTTTTAACCTGTTCATCACCCTTATCCAAACATTTAGGCCACTCTTCGCTCCATCTAGTATAATCTCTCTTAAATTCTTCCTTAGTTAAAGAATCTGCTTTGGATAAAATACGCCCCACTTCCTCAGGAGTATAACCAAAGTTCATAAAGTCTGAAAGTCTTTTGAAAAAGTGCGTTGCAAAAGCTGTGTTTTGGATGCATTTACCGAAAACCTCAATCCCCATAGCTTCCTTCTCGGAAAAATTCTTTTTGGTCCTCGGGTTTATAGGCCAAACGAATCCAATATCAAAATCATACCCTACATAACTCCATTTAGCGTCTTCCTCTTTGGTTTTCCAAAACCTATTATTAAATCTATCCGCTTTAAGAGTAAATAATTCATTCACCCAAAAATCCATAAAGCTACCTAACTCAACTTCACTTTGGATCAATTCAAAAGCCTTAACAGACTTTATATCTATAACATTTAACTGATCTAAAAACTCATTATAAGACTCATTAGATCCTCTTTCGGCTTTGGCTTGTCTACTATTTCCATTTAGTAAATGCCTTACTTTTTTACCCGTATGAGCAGTAATAAAGTCGTCATTCTTCCTCTCATAAATATTATACAATCCCCAGTACTCTCCATTTACATATAGAACAGAAGGCATATATTCTTGCATTAATAAATCAGACCCCATGATATCATTCACTCCTTTGACTACCTCATTTTTAAACCTAGATGCATCGGAATAACATGCCCTCACAACAAAACCATCTATGTACTCATTCTTATTCGAAGAGAAAAACCAATTAGGCATCTCTCCTCCTCTAGGCTTAAAGGTCATAGACTTTTTAGGCCTTCCTCTGGTTCCTGCTCCATAGATTTTAAAGTTTATAGACTGCTGCCTAACTTCTCCCTCTTTAGCAAAGTATTGGATGCTGGCTTTACGTTCACAGGAATCACTTCTGTTTTCATAGTTTTTAAATAAGCCTTCTATAAAAACTCCAGTTGAATCACTCCATAAGTTCTTAGGGTCTGTAACTAAAGAAAGTACTGGCAAAGAGTGTGCTTTTCTATCTACATAAACTGCAGAAACTGACCTTTTAGTAATAAGTGTCTCACTAAATAGAGCTGCCGTTATTACTTGATTACTATCTACTAAAAAAGAACTTTTATACACTTTAGCTTCGTCAGAAAAAGCAGATGAACCGTCTGTAGTATATTTTATTTCTCCCTCTTCATCAGCTGAGAGTATCACCTGAATTTGGCTTTCTCTTTTTTCAAGTCTAATATTTACCGCAGGGGCTATGCCACTAAATAAATCTTTAGAATTATTTACTTCCCTAGGAGAAGGATATTTCGAATAATTCCATTCACCTTTCACAAAAACAAAAGACATATCCTTAAACTGCCGCAGATATTTTATCTGATTTAAAATCTCTCCATCAGGGTTTATTAAAAAAACATCTCCTCCTGATTTATCTAATTTGAAATTTAAATGTCCCTCTTTATTCTTCTCTCCAGAAGCATAATAGATCTCCTGTGCTCTCGGAAGAATAAAACCTGACGAAAAAGTAAACCGAGTTAATCGATTTGCATCATCAGACAAACTATAGCCATTTAAAAAGAGAGTATCATTAGTTAGATTTGTTAACTCTATCCAATCAGAAGATTTCTCTTCTTTATCTTTTATGGTATTCCTATTGAAACACATAAATTCTGAAATCATTAACTCAGCGCGGGAAGAAACTTTAGAACCTTCACTCTGACATGACGATATTGACATAGATAACAACACACATGATAATGCTGAAAGTATGAGAAAGAATATAAGTTTAATTTTCATTTATAGTACAGATGCGTAAGATATAGCGTTATGTTTCTGAATTTCAAATTAAAAAATGAGGTAAACTCTAAGTCAATATATGTATTCTACTCATCAGTCCGTCTTACTCTACATAGCTATGAATAAAGAACTGAGCCTACATATTTTTTATCAACTCCGTATAAAGCTGGGTTAACTTCACCTCAGCCTTAGCCGCAGTAGCTATAATGTCACTAATATCTACAGGGGCTAAATTCTTAGGGTCACACTCATCAGTAATTACACTAATAGCCACACATGGTATTCCCATGTGATTACATGCTATTACCTCTGGAACAGTACTCATCCCCACAGCATCCGCTCCTATTACCTGAAGCATTCTATACTCTGCGCGGGTTTCTAAATTTGGCCCTTGCACTGATGCATAAACACCTTCGTGCATAGTTATGTCATTTTGCTTGGCAATGGTTTTAAGCGCATCATTCATCTCCTTATTATAGGGTGCACTCATATCTGGAAATCTAGAACCTAAATCATCTAGATTAGGGCCTCTTAACGGATTAGCAGGCTGAAGATTTATATGATCGTCAAGTAGCATAAGCTCTCCTTTTTTCATGTTCAGGTTTACAGAACCTGCGGCATTACTCATCAGTACTTTACTTACTCCTAACATCTTCATAATTCGAATCGGGAAAACCACTTGTTCTATGCTATGGCCTTCATAATAGTGATATCTACCCTGCATGGCCAACACCTGCTTACCAGCTATTTTTCCATAAATCAATTTTCCGAAATGAAACTCTACAGTAGCTATAGGAAAATTAGGAATAGTGTTATAACTAATTTCTATTTCGATCTCTATTTCAGTAATTAAATTACCTAACCCTGTTCCAAGAACTATTCCTATTTCTGGATTGGTAATTCCTCTCGACTGTAAAAATAATGTGGTTTCTTTTAGCTCTGAATACATAGCGCAATGTTTTATTTATCCGTTTTTCTCATTAATCAACCAAGGATGTTTCTCTAAATCAGAAGCC
>Ga0209302_10000344_pt1 | contig 28195 bp, 30 predicted proteins | sample ArcOceMetagenome_2_FD_187445 | JGI IMG/M metagenome (GOLD analysis project Ga0209302, IMG submission 187445) | Marine eukaryotic phytoplankton communities from Arctic Ocean - Arctic Ocean ARC135M Metagenome (SPAdes) (version 2) | ecosystem: Environmental > Aquatic > Marine > Oceanic | place... | reverse complement strand
TCCTAAAGCTTGCAAGATGCTAGGAAGTTTGATCCACTGGTCATTACCATATTTTTCAATTATTTTTGCATCTGAATCAACAATTTTCTTTCCAAAGGTATTGATGAATTGTTGTACGTCATTAGTAAGTTCCTTGCTCATGGTATTTAGTATTTGTTATATGTAAATATAATCAATTTAAATGATATAAAAAAATCTAGAGTGGTTTATTTTGTAATTTATAATCACTATAGATAAGAAACGCAACTGCATAAAAAAAGGGACCTAAGTCCCTAATCGCTCGACTGGCAGTCAAGTTTATTTCCAAAAAGTCTGAACGCATAATATGCAAAATGCAAGTAACAAGCAAACTGCGGTTTTTGTCGTAATTCCCTCATTCATTAAAACGTAAGTTAATGCTGTAAATGTAAATATCCCACACGCAAATCCTATAAATCTTCCTGGCCAAATTGCTCCATCATAATATTCTGCAATATATCTTGTTGCATATATAAACATATAGCTTATAACTGTTCCACCTGTTAATGAAATTAGTAAAGGATTCTTTTTAAACCATGGCCATATAAACTGACCGTTTGTTTGAATCCATATCATCGCTTGTCCAATTGTAAAAAGCGCGACACCTGCTATTAATCCTCTCAAAATAATTCTCCGGTTGTAGTTAATAAATGAGAAATAAAACTTGGCCTGTGATGCTCATTAGGTCCTGATTCTCTAATAGCAGTTATATGTTGTTTGGTTCCATATCCTTTATTTGAATTCCATCCGTACTGGATAAACTCATCTTGTTCGCTTAATTCTTTCATAAGAGAATCTCTGCTTGTTTTAGCTAAAATTGAAGCAGCAGCAATAGAAGTATATTTGTTGTCTCCACCTATTACGGTTTCAAATGGCATGCCTTCAAAACCGTGGAATTGATCGCCATCTACTAATATAAAATCGAAGTTAGCATTTTGATCTAGATCTACTAAACATCTTCGCATACCTTCTAGCGTTGCTCTAAGTATGTTTGTGTTTTCAATGTCGTCAACATTAACATGTTTCACTATATACGCAATTGCATTGTTTTCAATAATGTCTAGCGCTATTTTTCTATTTTTCTCGTTTAGAAGTTTTGAATCTTTAATTAATGGATGTTGAAATCCTTGTGGCATTATACAAGCAGCTACTGTGACTGGGCCTGCAAGTGCTCCTCTTCCTGCTTCATCGATTCCAACTTCGGTAATTTTGTTATCGTAATTGAATGATCCTTTAAGTAATATTTGAGTGGACATGTTATTTAATATTTAGGTATTATACTTAAATATTTAAAATAGTTTACTTATTCGTTTTCTAATTTCCACTTATCATATCTTTCAACAACATCTATTAGGATTTTAGCTCTTACGATATCTTTTTGTGTGAATTTGTGGTGCCCTACCCCTTTGATTCCTTCCATTAATTTAGTAAATGGTTCAATACCTGCTGCGTTTTTAGAAATATCGTATTGGCTAACGTCACCTGTTACGATCACTTTAGAGGTCTTTCCCATTCTGGTAACAAATAACATTAATTGTTTAAAGGTTGCGTTCTGAGCCTCATCAAGTATCATGAGTGCGTCATCATATGTGTCTCCTCGCATAAATGCTAAAGGTCTAAATTGAATAATTTCAGATTGTACTAATTGTTCAGTTAATACTGGTCCAACTATTTTTGTTAAGTTAGAAATATAAGATTGCATGTATGGATCGATTTTTTCACCGATGTCTCCAGGTAGAAATCCAAGTTTCTCACCAGCCTCTTGAATAGGCTTACATAAAATAATGTTTTTAATTTTGTTATCTGCAAATAATTTTAATGCAGCGTAACATGCTGTAAATGTTTTCGAAGTTCCAGCTGGCCCAGAGCAAAATGTAATCTCGTTCTCTAGTATGTTTTGTAAATACGCTTTTTGAGATTGCCTTAATTGTGCTTTAATATCTGCTGGTTTAATAATGACTTTGCGTCGGTTAATTCTGTTGTTTTCGTTTCCGGTTTTGTTATCAGAATTCTTCTTCATATATTATGGTGCTATGTTTAATCCCCTGCCATTGTAACAAGTTCTTTTAATTTCATTAATTTATCACACTTTTCATATTCTTCTAGTCTTTCAAAATACTCTACTAAGATATCGATAAATTCGCTTCTTTGACCAATACCATGGGGTATTTCGATTATATCATTTCCTTCTTTGAAAACGACAAATCGGTTCACGGTCTTTGTGAAGTTTCTTGTAATGGTATAGTACGAAGATCTCATTAAAGAGTCCCTGTCTTCTCCTAGAATATCTTTCATTTGATTACTTTTATTTTTATCTTTTTCAATATACAGTATATATTAGATAGTACTTTAAGATACTACCCATTGTATGAAAAAAAATATAATGATATTATATTATCAAATGTTATTCTGGATTGTTAAATTTTTGCTCGACGTATTTTGCTTTTTGTAATTTAACACGTTTTGCTGCTGAAGGTTTGGTATAATCTTTACCTTCGCGAAGGGCTTTAGTTTGCCCTGTTCTATTTACTTTATATTTAAATGACTTTAAAGCCTTTTCTATGTTTCCTTTTTCTACCTTTATTATTAACATTTTATTTTGTCGATAATTTTTTTAATGTTAGAACACTTTTCATACTCTTCTATTTCTAGAAAAAAGTTTAATATGTTTGTTAACGCTAATACTTTTTCACCAGGATCTGTTTCGCTTTTAAGTGCTCTTTCCTCTTCGTCCACTACCGCATTATATATCATGTTCATCATAGTCTCTTTCGATCCTTCTCTGAGTTTATCAATTCTATTTGAATCGTTCTTTTCGGGAGTATCTCCTAAATCATACATTGCTTAACTCTTTAATTTGTTGAATATGTTCTAACTGTTTTTCACTTAAATCAACAGTGGCTGCTCTTAATTTGATCATTAAGTTTCCATTGTGATTTTTATTATATATCGGAAATCCCATGCCTAAAATTCTTAAAATCTTACCATCATACGATCCCTTTGGAACTTTTACCTTAACACTATTGACTTTAGTTGATACTTCAAAATCTCCTCCTAGTATCATGTCGTAAAATGGAAGGTTATAATCTATCCAAATATCTCCATTAGTTACTATCATTTCAGGATCTGGCATGATATTCATTATTAGAATAACATCTCCTTTAGGTGCTGTTGAATTAACAGGATGTGACATCCCTTTACCTCTTAATTTTAGCTTAGCTCCTTCGTGAATTCCTTTAGGTATATTAACGTTAAAAGCAGATTGACCGGTATCTATTCTTTTAGTAGTTCCATTATAAACTTCCTCTAATGTTAATCTAATTCTAATTGTAATATCGTGCCCTCTTGCATTTTGATTAAATGCGTTATCAAACATATTTGAGAAATCTCCACCAAATTGATTAAAGAAATTGTCGAAGCCATCTGATCTAAAACTATTTTTAAGATCATATTCCTGTTTCTTTTTGGAATCACTTAAAGTTTCATACGCTTGTGAAATGTTTTTAAAGTTATCTTCAGAACCACCCTTATCAGGATGGTGTAATTTAACGAGATTTCTGTACGCTTTTTTAATATCAGCTTGAGTTGCCTCCTTACTTACATTAAGTATCTCGTAATATTTCATTAATCTTTTTTCTTGTTAGCGCTACGAGAGTTAATAGCTCTCATCTTAGCTTCCATTAGTTGTTGCTTTGATTTTGCTTTTATAACCTTAGATTCTTCAATTTTATTTTTTCTTGTTAAATTGATTTCTCTACGTTCTGTATTTTCCATCAATACTGCGATCTTCTCTAATGCCGTTGCAATTCTAGCGATATGCATATTATCTTCCATGTATTATATATCTTGTTTAAAGGATTCTATCTCTCTCTTTAGTTCTGCACACTTTTCGTACTCTTCAAGTTCTTCAAAGTAAAACATGGTCTCTTCTATAATATGCCTGATCATATCAGGATCCCGTGTTTTATCCTTGTCGATTCCGTGTTTAACTATAGCTTCGTAGTTTGCACGTGCAAGGCGGTCCTTGAGGTGTCCAAGGTGTTCTGATGATTCAGGAGTTCCTTCTTCATATTCTTCGTTAAAATCTTCTTCAAAGTCAAAATTGTCCATAGTGTTTGTTTATTTGTTATATGTAAATATAAACCTTTTATTTGATATAAAAAAATCCTGGTGAAAAAACTTTAAATTATTTTTAAATTATTTCCATGTTTGACATTTTAAGCATAACGTTCATAGTTGCTTTAACATCTCCTTCACAGTATTTCATAATGTTTTCTATGTTTCCATTCCAGTAATGTTCAGAAACCTCGTAGTTTTTCATAGCATCCTTTGGTGACGGGATATTAAATAGATTACATATTAAATCTAGTGATGAACTATTATATCCTCCAAACTTCCAGATCTCAAATGTATCTAGTAGACAGTTTTCCCAAGGTTTTTGTTTTTGAAAGTGAAATTGAGCAACTGGCATAATACCGTTAATTAGGGATCTCTTTACGATCCATGGCATATCGAACTTTTTAATATTATGTCCGATTAACTTTACACTTGCATTTTTAGAAAATACTGCACGCATTGTATTGTTAAAATCCTCTAAAAGAATATGCTCATTTTCTCCATAAAAAGATTTAATTTTAGAAGATACTGGCATGCCTATTTCGTCGAATGATATTTGACCTATAGATATTGTATTAATCTTTCCAAATTCAGGAAACATACTTGCATTCTTATAGAGCTCAGTATTTGACAATTCTCTCTTGTCTTCTTCGTATAATCTAATGCTATCTGCCTTTTTAGCCCAAAGTTCTGATAGACCATCAGGTCCATTCTTTTCTAAATCACTAAGGTTTTTGTATTGAGTGCATGTCTCTATATCTATAAACAACATACCTTTTAATTCGCTAGAGCTATACATTTTTTAATTCTTTACGGGTTAATGCTATTTCTCTAATGCTTATAGGATATTTGGTACCATCTAATTCCATAGTATACCATTTTTCATTATAATGTTTTGATAAGCTTTTAGATTCTTTAAGAAGGATTCCAAATAACGTAGAACCTGCAAAATTAAAGTAGTATTTCTCTCCAATCTTTGGAGACTTTACTGTAATTTTTCTTTGTATTTTTTTATTTGCCATATACTTATTATATATGAAAACAATAAAAAGTTTATAGATTCATCCAGGTTGAATGCTCTCTGACTTCTCTTATTCTGGTATATACTTCATAATTAACTGTGATTTCTAAGAATCCACCTGATATACTTTCTGGAAGATCTTTTGGATTAATCCAGTATTCTGGTAATCTATCAGTTCTCTCATTGATAAAATCAAATAAAGCATCTACCTCCATATGATGGACGTAAATCGTAATATTAATGCAATTCATGTTTGGATATCCCATACTTATTATTTATAATGTCCACCACCTAGCCACAGGACAAATGATTTTCTAGTTCCTTTGGTAACCGGCTTAACAGCATGTACTAAATAACTAGGAAATAAAACTACATTTCCTTTTCCCCTAGGCGCCGTTATTGTATTTGCCTCTAATGAATCTCCTCCCTGCCAAAAACACAAGTCTCCTCCCTCATATTCGTTACTATCTGATAATTGAACAGTTATTGATACCTTCCTAATTGAAAGTTCATTAGATCCAATGTCTTGATGCCAGTCATATTTACCTAATTCGCTGGATTCATATTCAGTATATTGTATTTGTTCTGGAGTAGAATGTAAATCAAATTTCCACATTTCTTTATTAGCTTCATCCGCCATTGAAATTATTTTTTCATATAGCCATTGCCACTCTTGATTTTGTGGAATCCATTTAATATTAGATTTCCTGTCACTTGTCTCACCTGCTTCTGTTACTGCTCTGGTGTATTCTATTCTATTTACTCCGTCTTCTATCCATGTAAGTTCTTCTCTAGAAAAGCCTTTATCAAACCAATAATATTCTTGAGCGTGATTTTCTTCTGGTTTAAATATATAACTATTCATTTTCGTTGTAAGTTATATTTACTACTCCTTCTTCTTTTCCATATCTAGATTTTGCATGTATAGGATAGTGAGGTGCTTCTTCATACGCCCAATCATGTTGGCCTAGTTCTTCAAACCTTGCTTTAATTTGCTCATTATAATGAGCTGCTATTGTTCTAGTTCTTCTTTGTATATCTGCTCTTGACAAATCATGAGTATTTCTATGACCTTGATTACTATATAAAAATTGAATATAACTTAATTTAGGTATCTTACACATTCTAGTTTTTAGGAATGTTCTAACGATTAATTCATAATCATCAACAACGGTTAAACTTCTATTATGTCCTCCGATTTCAAAGTAAGTAGATCTTCGCCATGCTCTAATATGATTAGGAACACCAACTATATGTCTAATTGTTTTTGGATTAATATTTTGTTGATTAGCAGGTGATAACATTTTACCTTGATATTCTTCTTCTCTATAGTTGCCATACCCTAATGCAAATCCTGGTCCGTATGTGTGGTTTTCCCAATCTTCAGTAACCTCTGCCGTATCTCCATAAAAGAAACCACATTCAGGATGCTTCTGTGCTGCATTATGTAAATCTTGAGCACAGTTAACTGCTAATAAATCATCATGATCTAGTTCTGCGATAATATATCCTCTAGCCATTACATTAGCTCTCCACTTAACTTCACCAATAACACCACCTGACTTTTTTCTAAAGTCGTACACTGTTACCCTTGGGTCATTTTCTGCGATCTGCTCTGCAATTTTAAGTGTTTTTCCGCCATCTGTTGAATCGTTCATTAAGATCCATTCCCAGTTTTGATACGTTTGATTAGCAACTGATTCGTAAGTATGCCATAGTTTTTCACCAGTGTTATAAATAGGAGTTGTAAATGATATTAAACTTTGATCATCCATGTTTGTTGGATCTAGCATTGCATTTTCAGAAACACTATATGCAATATCGCCGACTCTTGATAGATCTTCGTCATTATTTATGTTTATCCATTTTCTTCTAAATTGAAGAGGTAATCTACATAAATTTGGAAAAGAATTAGAACTTTCTCCTCGAGTTACTATAGTATCAGGTTTAAATTCTGAAATTACACGTCTAACTTCACTGTCGTCAGTTAAATATCTAACTTCTAGGTTTTCATCTTCGTAATCTAATACTTTAGTTGTTTTTAAATCTGGTCTGCCTTCTCCAATGTATAATACCCTTGGCAATTTAGGAGTTGATTCTTTTTCTAAAAAGTTATAATATGATAGAACTTCATTAATCCAAACAAATGTACTAGGGTTGTTCGTATATACCTCCTCTATAAAGTAGCCGTCTGCTGCATAGCTTGCTGTAAATCCATAAGTTTCTAAAAGTTCTCCGCTAAATAAAATTTGAGCGATATCTGTTTTTCTAAACCCTGTTGATTCTGGAGTTGCTTCTCTATATTGCAATCCGGTAAAATCCTTACCATCAACTGCTTGGCCAACCATAATCACTTGTTTTCCTGAATTAGATGGCTGTGCTGCAGCATCTCTAACTCTTTGATAAAATTCAGGGTGCATTATATTATCATCATCTAGTAGATAAAACCACCCAGTTTTAATGCTTCTTATTAAATCAGTAGTTTCAGGGTACATCATACCTCCTTTTTTACCTTTAATAAAATGGATCGTTGTATTTGCTTGATCTAATTCTGCTAATATTTCTGCGTCGATATCTTTCAATGCCCCTGTATCAAACATTATATGCCAATGGATTTCTATTCCTTCTGACTTTACTGTATCAAATACTGTTGGTTTAATCTTTAATAAATTCGATGTTCTAGTACATCTTGTAATTACGTTAATTTTCATTTAATATATTTTTATTATTCTACGTCGAAAAAGAACATGTGGAAAAATCTTGCATTGTTAATTGCGTCTCCGAAATATTCTGTTGCTGCGTGCAGTTGTGATGAGTTAAAAATTACCAGTCTATTATATACATTTCCGATATCATCAATCTTTTCAAACTGAGTTCCATCATAGAAGTTCATATCGTTACTTAATCCTTTAAATGTTTTGTAGTATTCATCTCCCATTCTTGATTCTTGACCTGGGAATGAACTAATACCTGTAGATTTGCTACGATACATCGCAGTTCCTGTTTGAGGTGGAGCTCCTGGTGTTAAATAAACCATAGCCGCATACATTTGAGAATCTACATGATATACTATAGGTTGATCTGCTGTACAAAATTGAAAAACTCCATTTGCGTATCCGCCATTATTCCAATTTGTTATTCTTCTACCAAGTACTTCTTCTAATTTTTGTTTAGTTCCATCTAAAATATATCTAGATTGAGATCTTTCTCCTTTATGATAGTCTGATCCTGCAAATTCTAAATTAGTCATTGCATACTCTCTAACTAAGTCAGGATCTGCATAAAAATTATCAACAACTATAACATCTTTATCTGTTCTATTAAAACCAGAGGACTGAGTTGCCCATTTACCTAAAGAAATGAATTCAATAGCATCAAGGCCGTTTAAACTAATCCATAACTTTTTATTAATATCTTCGTGCGGTATTGTTATATTAAACCCAATACATCCTTGGATATTGCCTTTGTAAAAATCTGAAACGTCGGGTCTTTGTTCCCAATTAACGTCGATTATATTTTCACCTATAAATATGTTTGTTATTAATGTGCTAGGAGTGGTAAATCCAATCCATCCTGTTGCTTTCCAATCTCCGTTATCTTGTTTTGTAATAGAATCGATGTTTAGTTTTACATCTTTTAAATTAGTTTCGTGCATTGCTTTGAATTTTAATAGTTATACATCAGTTACTTAATTTGTTTATATATCACAAAAAAAAGGATCCCATTAGGATCCTTTTTAAACATTATTATAAAAGTAGAGTGTTAGAAAAAACCATTACCCATACCACTACCACTACCACTACTACCTCCGCCGCCTTTGTTATTGGCTAGAGATGCTCCATATACTAATCCATTTGAGAAATGCACAGTCCATCCTGACGTAAAAGTTAGTGTTTCATTTACACCAGATTGAGTTGGTCCTTTATATCCTCTTACTCCTTGATAACCAGTAGTTCCTTTTGTTGAGTTTAACCCTTGGGCCCCTCTGTTTCCAACGACTCCAGCAGCTCCTCCAGGTCTTGTCCCGTTATATCCTTTATATCCTTGTGGTCCTCTAGCTCCTTGCGATCCCTGTGCTCCTTTATTTCCACCAGGACCTATAAGTCCGGTATAACCTCCTGGACTACCACCTTGTACTCCTCTTGGTCCAGTACTTCCTTGTACTCCTCGATATCCTTGATCTCCACGTACAGTACCTGTAATTCCGACATAACCTTTAGCTCCTTGGAATCCAGTATACCCTGTAATAGTTGTTCCTGTAGGTCCTTGAGTTCCTTTATCTCCTTGAGGTCCTTGGAATCCTTGAACTCCTTTAAAACCTTGATCTCCTTTAAATCCGTTATCACCTTTTTCACCTTTGGATCCTATAGGATTATTTCCTACTACTCCTTGGGATCCTTGAGATCCTTGATGGCCTCTTTCACCAGTTGGCATTAAACCTTTATATCCTTGAACTCCTTGATTACCTTGATTACCTCTATCACCTATTGGAGAGGGTCCCGCATCACCTTTAGGTCCTTGATATCCTGTATCTCCTTGATCTCCTACAAAGCTATATCCTTTAGAACCTAGAGTTCCTTGATTACCTTGATTACCTCTATCTCCTCTAGGATTATCTCCCTGATATCCAGGATATCCAGTTGGACCTTTTCTTCCTTTAGCTCCCTTTGGCATTAAACCTTGAAAACCTTGATGACCAGCTATTCCAGTACCTCCTTTATATCCTTTTGGCATTAAACCTTGAAAACCTTGAGCTCCCTGTACTCCTTGTGTTCCCTTTAATCCCGTTGGATTAAATCCTTGAAAACCTTGAGCACCTTGATCTCCTTTATATCCAGTAGGTCCTTTTGGTGAAGAACCCTGTACTCCTGTAGATCCTTGAAAACCTTGATCTCCTTTTAGTCCTGTTGGCGAAGAACCCTGTGTTCCTTGAAAACCTTGATCTCCTTTTGGTCCTATTGGTGAAATAGGCCTAGCTCCTTGAAAACCACGTTCTCCAGTATCTCCCTTATCTCCAATTAATGCAGCGGGAGAAGGTCCTGTATCTCCTTTATAACCTTTATCTCCGGTTAAACCTTTATCTCCTTTCGGACTAGCTCCAACATTTCCTTGGAATCCTTGATCTCCTTTAATTCCTTGAGCTCCTTTAGGCTCTGCTCCATCAAATCCTTCTAATCCTGTATCTCCTTTATCTCCTTTAGTACCTATTGTGTTACCTCCTTGTGTTCCTACACCTCCTTGATTTCCTTGAAAACCTCTAGGTCCTGTTGGTGAATCTCCAACATTTCCTTGAAAACCTCTTGTTCCATCAGCTCCTGTTAATCTATCTCCCTGGAACCCTCTTATTCCATCAGGTCCATTATTACCAGGATATGCTGTTATTATATCACCAACATTTCCTTGATTTCCTTGAGCTCCTTTTAATCCCGCAAGACCTCCTAATATTGCACCATCATTTCCTTGATTTCCCTGAGTTCCTCTTAATCCTTCAGGTCCTTCAGGTGAAGATCCAATTTCTCCTTGGTTTCCAATTTCTCCTTCAGCAGCAGTTCCTTTATCTCCTTTAAGACCTTGATCACCTTGAAACCCTATGTTTCCTTCATAACCTTGAAATCCCTGTGGACTGTCTCCTTGAAAACCTCGATCTCCATCAGGTCCATTCGGTTCCATTCCATTTAAACCTTGAAAACCTTGATCTCCTTGAAAACCTTGATCTCCTATAAGTCCTTGATCTCCTTTAGTACCCTGAACCCCTTGATCTCCTTGAAAACCTTGATCTCCAACAATACCCTGAACCCCTTGATCTCCTATAAACTCAGAGTAGTCATTGACATTAAAGTTACCAACATGTAGAGGAGTTTCTCCCCCTACAATTGATCCTATTTTTAATTTTGCCATGTTAATTATTTTTATTTTTTTATATATCTTTAATTAGTAATAAAAGTATTATGATGCGTAAATAAATCCGTTAGTTACTGTACATATTTTTCCACTATTATCTGAGAATTGTCCGTTAAATCCGTTACCTCCAGTAGAATTTCCAGTATATCCAGTAGGGCCAGTTGGACCAGTGTTTCCTGGTGCCGAATTCCCTATATAACCTTGAGTTCCTCTAGCACCCTGTGCTCCTTGGGTTCCTCTAGATCCTGTTGTTCCAGTTAATCCTTTATATCCAGTAAGACCTTTGTAACCTGTATTTCCTCCAAGTCCATATGAACCTTGATTTCCTTGAGCTCCAGTTGAACCCTGAGCTCCTGTGTAACCTAAAGCTCCATTAAATCCTTTATATCCTGTTAATCCTTTATATCCACCAGGTCCTACACTTCCTTGATTTCCTTGAGGTCCTCTCATTCCACTAAGGCCGCTACCACCTTGAGGTCCTTTAAATCCTTTAAATCCTTTAGCTCCTTGGAATCCTTTAGCTCCTTGGAATCCATAATCTCCTTTTTGTCCTATTGATCCCTGAGTACCTCTATCTCCTTGAGTACCTTGATTTCCTTTTTCTCCAGTATCACCCTTAAATCCAGTAGGTCCTTTATATCCTCCAGGTCCTCCTTGTGATGTAGTTCCAGTAAGTCCTTTAAATCCTGTAAATCCTCTATATCCAGTAGGTCCTTGATTTCCTTTAGGACCTGTTGAACCTTGATAACCATTTGTTCCTTGATAACCTTGAGGTCCTTTTAATCCTTGTGATCCTGCTGGTCCAGTTGATCCTACATAACCTGTATATCCTTGATATCCTTGAGGTCCGAGAGCTCCTTGATAACCTTGATATCCCTTATCTCCTTGATCTCCTTGATCTCCTCTTTCACCAGTACTTCCACTTAATCCTTTATATCCATCAACTCCTTGATTTCCTTGATCTCCTAGTGGTCCTTGAGATCCAATAAGTCCTTTAAATCCTATAAATCCTTCAGATCCTTGATCTCCTTGATCTCCTTTATCTCCAATAAATCCTTTATCTCCTTTATTACCAGTTGAACCCTTATTTCCTTGATCTCCTTTTTCATTTGTAAGACCTTGATCTCCTGTAAAACCTTTATCTCCTATAGTACCTTGATCTCCTTTATCTCCTTTGAAACCAATAAATCCTTTATCTCCTTTTGCACCTTGATCGCCTTGGGTACCTGTATCTCCTTTATAACCACCTGCACCAGTATCACCCTGTGTTCCTTGATTTCCTTTTAGACTTTGTTCACCCTGTGATCCTTGATCTCCTTTAGTTCCTCTATCACCTTGATCTCCTTGAATACCTTGATCTCCTGTTGTTCCTTGAAAACCAGGCTCTCCAGTTATTCCTTGAAAACCAGTAGATCCCTGTGAACCTTCTGTTCCAACAGATCCTTGATCTCCTTTAATTCCTTGATCTCCACGAGATCCTTGTGAACCTACATAACCTTGATAACCTTGATAACCAGGATATCCCTTAGCTCCTTGGAATCCCGTTGCTCCTGTGTCACCAGTTGCTCCGTCATTTCCTTGACTTCCTTGTCTTCCATCTTCTCCATTAAATCCAACAGGACCAATTACTCCTTGGAATCCTTGAACTCCTTTAGCAGATGTTTCTCCTTTTGTTCCTTGAAAACCTCTTTCACCGTCATCTCCTTGAATTCCTTGATCTCCTTTAACTCCCTTAGAACCTTGAATTCCTTGAAAACCAAATGATCCTTCAATTCCTTTAATTCCTTGACGACCTGTTTCTCCTTGTGATCCTACGATTCCCTGAAGACCTTGATTTCCTTGATCTCCTTGATCTCCAATAGATCCGATAAGACCAGCAATACCTGCTATCCCTGATTCTCCTCTAATTCCTTGATCTCCTGTAAATCCGATATCTCCTTGATTTCCTTTTTCTCCTTGATTTCCATCAGTTCCTTGATAACCTTGATCACCTTGATGTCCAGTAGTTCCTTCAAACCCCTGATCACCAATTTCACCTTGAAAACCTGAATCACCAGTAGATCCGATAGTTCCCTCAGATCCTTGAGATCCTTGGTCACCATCGACTCCAATAAACTGAGGAAAATTAGTGCTATTAAGGTTTCCACTATGCAATACTATATTGTTGTCTAGTGTAGTCCCTAAGATAAATTTTGCCATGTTATTATTTTTATATTTTTAATTTATATTATATTATTTCAATTAACCTTGATTAGATCCTTTGTAAATAGATCTATATCCTTGATTAGATGATATCGCTCCAGTGTATGCATACGTAACTCCTCCAACAGCTCCCTGTGGTCCTCTACTACCTTGAGATCCTCTAACATTAACATTACCCTGTGCTCCTTGAAAACCAGTGATTCCTTTATAACCTTTATATCCGGTTGGTCCAGCAGATCCTTGAGATCCTTGAGGTCCTCTATTTCCACCAGGTCCTCCTGGTCCAGGAGAAGAAGTTCCTCCTTTAAATCCTCTTAATCCTTGAGTTCCTCTAATACCGGTACCACCGCCACTTCCTTGTGATCCTATTAATGCTCCGGTTCCTTGTGATCCTCGATTTCCTTGATTACCTTTATAACCTTGATATCCACGAGTACCTTGAGATCCCTGTACTCCTCGTACTGTTCCAGCAGGTCCAGTATCTCCCGTAGCACCCTTAAGTCCTTTATCTCCTCTTAGGAAACCTTGATCTCCTTGGTTTCCTTGGTTTCCTTGATAACCTTGATCTCCACCGAATCCTGGATTTCCACTAGAACCTGCAGTACCTTGAGGTCCTACTGATCCTACTAATCCTTGTGATCCCTGATCTCCTATAGGAGCGGATGTTCCTTGTGGTCCTCTTGGACCTGCAGTTGTACTATGATCTCCTTGATCTCCTTTAGTTCCTATTGGTCCTATTAATCCTTTAGCTCCTTGAGGTCCTTTATTACCTTTAAGACCTTGTGGTCCAGTTGCTCCAATATTAATACCAGCATAAAATTCAACGTCATATGCTGCACCGCCAGATTCATAGAAAGAAGAATCTAACCAGAATGTTCTATTTGCAGTTGTCGTAACTGTTCTAATTAATCTAGTGTTATTTAAACTAGCATCATATATGTAATATGAAACATCTCCGGTTGTACCGTTATATGTTATAGTATATATGTCACTTGAACTTCTAACTTGAACTTGAACATTACTAATCTTGTTACTACCACTCTCATATATGTTAGTATTTCCACCATGTGGGTAGAATGCAAAATCTATTGAACTGTATGATGCGTTTGCAGTAGGGTCACTATTGAAACCGATCATTCTATGGTAATTTGGATTTGCTCTAAATCTAATAGTAGCAGATCCTGTTATTGATTGATTTGAATAAACCTGTGAATTCCATCCAGTAGTTCCTGATTTAGAAAACTGATGTAAAGTTCCTATACCATTTGCCGTAGCTGTCATAGCAGAAGATGCGGATACTGTATATCTACCATGTGTAAATCCTTTTAATCCTTTAAATCCTTTATAACCACTTGCACCTTTATTTCCTTGAAAACCTATATCACCTTGATGTCCTAATGGTCCAGTACCTCCGGTATATCCTTGGCTTCCTTGATCTCCTTGAAAACCAGGCTCTCCAGTATCACCCTGTGTTCCACCTATTCCTTGTGGTCCTCTATTATCTCCTGTAATACCAACAAATCCCTGATCTCCTAAATCTCCGGTAGTACCTTGAGTTCCTCGTGATCCTTGATTTCCTTGAAAACCTCTATCTCCTGTTGCTGCGGTAGTTCCTTGGAATCCAGTATTTCCTTGGAATCCTTTAGCTCCTTGGAATCCTGTATCTCCAGCAGGACCATTAGATCCATTATCTCCTTGATTTCCTTTAAATCCAGTATCACCAGAGTCTCCGATAGTTCCTTGATTTCCTTGATCTCCTATATAACCTTGATCACCTTTTGTTGCAGTTGGCGCTATAAATCCAATATCTCCTTGAAAACCTCTTTGCCCCTGATCACCATTATCTCCTGTTGATCCTGTTGATCCATTATATCCTTTAGTTCCTTTAGAACCTAGTACTCCTTGAAAACCAGTAGATCCGATTAATCCTTGAAAACCACGTTCTCCTTCTACTCCTTGAAAACCGATAGCTCCTTGGAATCCAGCATCTCCTTGAAAACCTTCATGTCCAGTGTTTCCATTTAAACCCTGTTGTCCGATATCACCGGCTGATCCCTTAATACCTTGTACTCCTTGAAAACCTCTGTCACCGGGCGTACCGTCTATTCCTTTATTTCCTTGATCTCCGATAAATCCAATATTTCCTTGATCTCCTCTATCTCCATCATCTCCTTTATAACCTTTATTTCCAGTATCTCCTTGAAAACCTTGATCACCGATGTCTCCATCAATACCTTGATCACCTTCATGTCCTGTACTTCCTTGATCACCCTGTGTTCCTATTAAACCGGTTTCACCCTGAATTCCTTGATCTCCTTGAAAACCTTGTAATCCGTCATATCCATTTTCACCCTTGGTACCAATATTACCCTGAATTCCTTGATCTCCTTGAAAACCTCTATCTCCTTGAAAACCGCTTATTCCTTTATAACCTTGATCACCTTGATGTCCTGGGTTTCCAACAGTACCGACAAGCCCAAAAAATCCCTGTGCTCCTTTAATACCTTGATCACCTTTTAATCCAGTGTCTCCTTTTAATCCAGTGTCTCCTTGATTACCTTGACTACCTTGATCACCTTCAATACCATTATTTCCAGTTACTCCTTTTAAAGAAAGAAAATTGTTAGGTACAAAGTTACCGGGTCTTAATATTAAATTATTATCTATTGTTGAATCAGCTTTAAAGCTTCCACCACCGTCAAAGGTACCACCAGCTATAATAGCACTGTCACTACTCCTAATAGTTAACACATTCCCCTGTGGGAATGTGTTTAACTCTTCTAAGTAAGACGGCGTATAGACGATAGCAGATCCCTGATCGATTCCTGCTCTGTTCGAAGTTTCATCGATCTGAGCCTGGAATTCTCCCGTGGATTGTACTAGTTTTATCGCTATTTTATTAAATGCCATATCTTTGTTTTTATTATTTTTTAGTTACTCCTGTGTTATTTATTACAATTAATCGAATGAGAATGTAATGTCTCCATTTGAATCTCTTTCAATTCTTGCTGTTGGATTTCCAGCAGCGTCATTGAAATAAATAGCTTTATCATTTGCTATCGTTATCGAATCTCCGTCAAATTCACCAGTTTCTCCTTGGAATCCTTGATCTCCAGTTTCTCCTTGAAAACCTTGATCTCCAGTTTCTCCTTGGAATCCTTGATCTCCAGTTTCTCCTTGAAAACCTTGATCTCCAGTTTCTCCTTGAAAACCTTGATCTCCTTGAAAACCTTGATCTCCAGTTATACCTTGATCTCCTTGAAAACCTTGATCTCCAGTTATACCTTGATCTCCTTGAAAACCTTGATCTCCAGTTATACCTTGATCTCCTTGAAAACCTTGATCTCCTTTGAAACCTTGATCTCCTTTTTCTCCAGTTATACCTTGATCTCCTTTTTCTCCTTTAAAACCTTGATCTCCTTGATCTCCTTTTAATCCTTGAAAACCTTGATCTCCAGTTTCTCCTTGATCTCCTTGATCTCCAGTTTCTCCTTGGAATCCTTGATCTCCAGTTTCTCCTTGATCTCCTTGATCTCCAGTTTCTCCTTGGAATCCTTGATCTCCTTGAAAACCTTGATCTCCAGTTTCTCCTTGATCTCCTTTAGTACCTTGAATACCTTGATCTCCAGTTTCTCCTTGGAATCCTTGATCTCCAGTTTCTCCTTGATCTCCAGTTATACCTTGGAAACCTTGATCTCCAGTTTCTCCTTGATCTCCTTTAGTACCTTGAATACCTTGATCTCCAGTTTCTCCTTGGAATCCTTGATCTCCTTGAAAACCTTGATCTCCAGTTTCTCCTTGATCTCCTTTTAATCCTGTATCTCCTTGGAATCCTTGATCACCTTTTAATCCTGTATCTCCTTGGAATCCTTGATCACCTTGATCTCCTTTTAATCCTGTATCTCCTTGGAATCCTTGATCTCCTTTAGTACCTTGAATACCTTGATCTCCAGTTTCTCCTTGAAATCCTTGATCTCCTTTTAATCCTGTATCTCCTTGGAATCCTTGATCTCCTTTTTCTCCTTGATCTCCGGTTTCTCCTTTAAAACCTTGGTCTCCTTGAAAACCTTGATCTCCTTTAGTACCTTGAATACCTTGATCTCCGGTTATACCTTGAAAACCTTGATCTCCTTGATCTCCAGTTTCTCCTTTAAAACCTTGATCACCTTGATCTCCAGTTTCTCCTTTAAAACCTTGATCACCTTGATCTCCAGTTTCTCCTTTGAAACCTTGATCACCTTTATCACCTTTATCTCCTTTGAAACCTTGATCTCCTTGATCTCCAGTTTCTCCTTTGAAACCTTGATCACCTTTTAAACCAGTATCTCCTTGGAAACCTTGATCACCTTTATCTCCTTTAGTTCCTTTTTCACCTTGGAAACCTTGATCTCCTTGATCACCTTTATCTCCTTTGAAACCTTGATCTCCTTGATCTCCAGTTTCTCCTTTGAAACCTTGATCACCTTTTAAACCAGTATCTCCTTGGAAACCTTGATCACCTTGATCACCTTTATCTCCTTTAGTTCCTTTTTCACCTTGAAAACCTTGATCTCCTTGATCACCAGTTTCTCCTTTAAAACCTTGATCTCCTTGATCTCCAGTTTCTCCTTTAAAACCTTGATCTCCTTGATCTCCAGTTTCTCCTTTAAAACCTTGGTCTCCTTGAAAACCTTGATCTCCTTTAGTACCTTGAAAACCTTGATCTCCTTGATCACCAGTTTCTCCTTTAAAACCTTGATCTCCTTGAAAACCTTTTTCTCCTTTTTCTCCTTGATCACCTTTTTCTCCGGTTATACCTTGAAAACCTTGATCTCCTTGATCTCCAGTTTCTCCTTTAAAACCTTGATCTCCTTGATCTCCTTTAGTACCTTGAATACCTTGATCTCCGGTTTCTCCTTTAAAACCTTGATCTCCTTGATCTCCTTGAAAACCTTGATCTCCTTTTTCTCCTTGAAAACCTTGATCTCCAGTTTCTCCTTGATCTCCTTTAGTACCTTGAATACCTTGATCTCCAGTTATACCTTGGAATCCTTGATCTCCTTGATCACCTGTTTCTCCTTTAAAACCTTGATCTCCTTGAAACCCTTGATCTCCTTTAGTACCTTGAATACCTTGATCTCCTTTTTCTCCTTGAAAACCTTGATCTCCTTGAAAACCTTGATCTCCTGTTTCTCCTTTAAAACCCTGATCTCCTTGAAAACCTTGATCTCCTTGATCTCCTGTTATACCTTGAAAACCTTGATCTCCTTGATCTCCTTGGTGACCTTGATCTCCTTTTTCTCCTTGAAAACCTTTATCTCCTTGATCTCCTGTTATACCTTGGAAACCTTGATCTCCTTGATCTCCAGTTTCTCCTTGATCTCCTTTAGTACCTTGAATACCTTGATCTCCTGTTATACCTTGAAAACCTTGATCTCCTTGATCTCCAGTTTCTCCTTGGAAACCTTGATCTCCTTGGAATCCTTGATCTCCTTTAGTACCTTGAATACCTTGATCTCCTGTTTCTCCTTTAAAACCTTGATCTCCTTGAAACCCTTGGTCTCCTTTAGTACCTTGAATACCTTGATCTCCAGTTTCTCCTTGAAAACCTTGATCTCCTTGATCTCCAGTTTCTCCTTGGAAACCTTGATCTCCTTGGGTACCTTGATATCCGGATCCCTGGTCTCCCTGAGGACCTGCTGTAGAAATATATGCTGAATATGCCATAGTTTAATTTACTTTTATTTTTATTTTGTTTTTATTAGTCTAGTGAATTTTTCTCGTATACTATATCGAAAAGATCTCCTCCTCCGATTTCATATCCTGCGTAATTTGAATTCCAAAACATTTGATCACCAGCTTCTAAGTCTGCTACCGATTTAGATGTAATACCTCCGTTATTAGAAAAGTATACATCTCCTGTTTTTTCTCCGTAAGTTTCTGTAACTGCCACACCGTTAATATAAACCTGTACAGTTGAATCCGCGAAAGGAGTATAGTCTAATGTAATACCAGTTGCTGATTCATCTCCGTTAGATTCAAGAGGTGCTAAATCAGCTTGTGTATATTCAGAACCTTGTGCTACTTGAGTAGGACCTAAACTTGGTCTCCATGGTAGAACTTGTGCTTTAGTCGCTGAAATTGCTTGTATGATTGGATTGCTATATGCATATGATGGCTCGCTTGGACTTACAAATGCGGCAATAGAACCTGAATCAGACTCATCAACAACATAAAAAGTACCTGGAGTTAAGTTCCATGTAGATACTTCAATGTTACCTATTTGTACTGCAATAAAGTTAGAAGCGTCAGTAGCTTCTTCAACTACTAATCTTCCCAATTTGTCAGCTGTTTTAGAGTCTGCTAAAACCCAAGAACCGTTGAATAATGCAATAACATTACCAGCTGCAAAACCATGAGCAGCTTGTTGGTAGCTAGATTTTAAAGAACCTGAGGCAAGTTGAGAATCTAAAGAGTCTAACTTTGTCTGTAAGCCTTCAATTTGCTTAATTTTTAATTGTGACATAGATTTTTTAATTTTTTTTGTTTATTTTAATTTAAAAAAGAGAGAGCATCCCTTTTGTTTCAATTCTATATATCTGGTTAATATAGTAGAGGTGTTTGTTTTTACGGTTAATATCGTAATATAATATTGATAAATATCTTAATGAAAAACTTTGCAAACAAAATAATTAGAGATTACATTTATTTTAAAGAAACACTAGCAGATATTAGGTCTATATCTAGTGATGCAGAGGGTGATTTTAGAGAGGCGATGCATGATCATAATAAACCAGCGTTGGAGGCACTGAGCCCTCCCGATGGAGCTCCTAAACCTAAAAAGATTGAAGAAGAAGAGGTTGTAAAGTTTGAAGATAAAAGCTTTAAAAAACTTTTTAGAAAACTAGCGGTTAAGTGTCATCCTGATAAATTAGATGATTCATACTCTGAAAGAGAAAAAGAGTTTTTAAAAAGATGTTATGAAGATTTAACACGTGCTAATCAAGAATATGATTGGGGACTATTACTAAAAGTTGCGCTAGACCTTGACGTTGAGATTCCTGAATTGAGTTCTGAAAATATTGAAAATATTAATAAGAATATTGAATCTATCAAAAATTCAATTGGTAGATTTGAAGGTTCTATGGCTTATAAATGGTATACCCTCTCCGATCCGGAGACCAAAAAGGGGTATTTAGAAAATTGTGCTGCTATATTTATGAGCAGTTTAAGTAAACGTTAAACGTCCCACTGTCCATTAAGATGGCATCGTACATATGTCGCTGCCTTATATGCACCTCCATTAGGATATTCAGATTGTAGTCTTTTAAAGAAATCTACATCTTCAGAAGTATTTTTAGAAATTACATCTCTCCATTTTGTAGTCAATGAAGACCTATGCATCATTAACCAAGGGGAAAGAACTTGTCTATTTTCTAGTAATTCAATTGGCTTCCATTTATCTTGTAATCCTGGAATCTCAATAGCCTCAGTTTCTGATGGATCTGAAACTGCTTGTGAATTTGTAGTAGATAATTGAACACTTTCATGGTCAAACCACGATGTGTTTACCCACCAATCTTTTTCTGGATTTGCGTTATAATATAAAAGACCTGTCATTGTAAAGTTTGGCATTAAAAAATCATCAGAATCCATATACATTATAAGTTCTCCCGTTGCAGCTGCAACTCCTAATTTTCTAGCGTATCCTCTATAGTATTTTCCTTTATCTTCTATTTCCTCATACATTGCACTAGTATTTGTCCTGTCAAAATAAACGAATCTAATATTAGAATCATTCTTATGTGACCTATTAAATAGCTGGTGTGTTTTATTACAACCATCTGCGACTATAATAAGTTCGCAATTTTTATATAATTGGTTTTTAAAACTTTCAACGGCTCTATGGAATTTATTAATAGGATCCCTTCGAGATCCTTCATAATTTTCTAAATTAACCTGCATTACTATAGATATTTTTACTTTATCTAATGCTTCAAATATTTCTTTAAAATTGTTCATTATTTATATAAATTTGTTTTCCAGTTATATTCATGGGATAACTCATGAGTACCTGGGTTAAATAAGTTATCTATTAATTTTGTATATGTATCTACTATATTTTTGTTAGTTGACACATATCGATCTAATACTTTTTTGCTATTTTTAGCGTATTGATCTAAGTTACTGTCATGATCCGCCAATGCAATCTTTAATTGTTCAGCGCCTTGTGATACATTAAATCCTTCGTAATAATATCCAGCGTCCTTTATCATGTCTGCGTTATGCACTAAAGGGTACCCGAAATAGAGTGCGTCTAAGTATGCATAATTTAATGGGTTTTCCCATTGGTGTGAAACCACGATATCAGTTTCACTTGCAAGGAACGTCGAGACAGGATATCTACCTACATATTTTATTTTTTCATTTGGTGAATTTACTATATCGAAGTGCTTAATCATCGATAAGTAATATTTATTCTTTAGCATTTTTTTACCAGAGCCGATATATATTTGTTTAAATGAATCTTCACCTAAATCTCTAAAAACCCTTTCTGCCATCATGATAGGAATCATTGAATATTTAACTACATTAATATTTGGCTCCATCACCGATAGTTTCTTTTTCTTTCTATCTTTTGGCGTATATTTTGGTATGAGTTTATTAGATGCGATTAATAATTTGTTAAATTCGTCTAAAGGTTCTGGATCCCATATAAAAGGAACTGTCTTTATTTGAGAATCGTCTTGTCTATATATTGTTTTAAAGTATTCTTTACATTGATACTCTTGTTGAGGTATTACCCAAGTTTCATCGTGACCTCTGTCCCATGATGGAAGAAGCCCATCAGTTGTCGTGTCAAACATTACTCTCTCCATATCAACTACATAGCTATTTCCACATTGATATTTTATAATCTTTAGTTTTGGGTTTTTACTTTTCATTAAATCAATTCGTGAGCTAGGTAAAGAAGAACCTACCATAAATAATAGGTCTACTTCGTTCTCCATGTCTTTGAACTTTGCAACTTTATATTTATTAGAATCCCAACTAACTTTAGTTAAATCAGCAACGATAGAACCTGTGTCTAAAATATAGACGTCTAGTCCTTTTATTTGGCCAAGCATTTTAGATAAGTTTAACGCATTTAATTTAATACCGTTAATCCACATACTTTCATATTCCTTAACGAGCGATATTACAATTCCAACTTTCATAAATTATTCTTTGTTTATTATACTATATATTTAAAAAAGAAAGGGTCCCCGTTAGAGGACCCTTAATTTTAAAAACTATGAATTAATACTTTCGTATTTTTTCTTAGAATTGGTAAACGAATACTACTTCATCAGAAGAGTCTATTCCGTAACCTGGTTCAGATAAAGTAATGTTAGCACCTACAACAGTTGCAACGAATACTCTATGTCCATTTACGAATACATCAACTAAAGAAGATTTATTCTCTTGTACCGAGTTAGCTAAAGTGTAAACTAATCCAGATCCAGCGAATGTTTCAGTAGCCATTTGATCATCTTCCATGATAGCAGCTTCTAAAGATACTAATCTTCCGTCTTGCTGTGCGTCTTTAGAAGTTAATCTAGTAACATCAGCGTCAGTAGCAGCTATTTCAGCAGCTAAATCAGCTTTAGTAGAAGCTAATGCAGCATCGTTAGAAGTTTCATAATCAGATAAATCTGTAGCAACTCCAGCTAATGCAGCATCGTTAGAAGTTTCATAATCAGATAAATCTACACCAACAGCATCAATAGAATTTGTTAAAGCTATTACATCAGCATTAGTATCAGCGATTTCAGCAGATAATAATCCTTCAACTCTTGTGAAGTCAGAATTAGTAGCAGCGATTTCAACAGATAATAAACCTTCAATTCTTGTAAAGTCAGAGTTAGTAGCAGAAATCTCAGTGTTTAAGTTAGAGATTACTACAGCTAAAGCGTCATCATTTACAGTATCAACAGCGTTGATTAAAGAAACAACCTCAACGAATGTATCTTTGTCAGCATCAGCTGCTAATAAGATTGCGTCGATTCTTGCATTTTCAGCGTCAACTTTACCGTCTAATCTAACAACTTCAGAGTTAGTAGCAACGATTTCATTACTTAATTCTTGATTTACGGCTAAGATTGAGTCGTTAAGTATTAACTGTCCCTCTTCTCTTGCAGCGTCTAATCTAGTAACATCAGAGTTAGTATCAGAAACTTCAGCATTAATAATTGCTAAGTGATTTGCAAAATCAGAATTAGTATCAGCGATTTCAGCAGATAATAATCCTTCAACTCTTGTGAAGTCAGAATTAGTAGCAGCGATTTCAACAGCTAAAGCAGATTCTAAAGAATCAACAGATTCAACTAAAGATCCAGAAACAGATCCTAATCTAGTGTTGATCGAAGTTACTTCTTCGTTAGTTGCATCGATTTCAGCAGTTAATGCAGATGATAATGCATCGTCTCCAGCTATTCTTGCAGCCTTCTCAGTAGAAATTTCTTGTGAAATTTCACCTTCTAAAGCAGTAACATCAGAATTAGTATCAGCGATTTCAGCAGATAATAATCCTTCAACTCTTGTAAAGTCAGAATTAGTAGCAACGATCTCAGTAGAAATTGCAGAGTTAATACTTACGAAATCTGCGTTAGTAGCAGCTATCTCAGAGTTTAAGTCTAAAATTACTGCAGCTAAAGCGTTATCGTTAGTTGTATCAACAGAGTTGATTAAATTAACTATCTCAACGAATGTATCTTTGTCAGCGTCAGCTGCGTTTAAGATTGCGTCGATTCTACCTGCCTCAGAGTCAATGTTCCCTTGTAGAACACCTTCAGCTCCTTCAGCTCTTCCTTTTTCAGTTGCAATAGCATCTGTTAAAGAAGTAACATCACCGTTTGTTGCTAAGATTTCAGCAGCTAAGCCATCTTCTAAAGCTTCAATTGATGCAGATACATTAGCTTCTAAAACTGTTAACTCATCACCAACATACTTTGCGATGTCAGATGTGTTTGCAATTTCGAAATTAGTTGGAGCTGCCCAGTTTACTGTGCTTAAAAAATCCTTAATTTGTTTTGAACGAATTTGTGCCATATTATTATATTTATTATATTTTGGCCTAACAACATTATTGTCGTTAGTGATTTATATATCACAGTGCATTTTACATTTGTATCATATTATGAGGTAATATGTTAATAGAATTCATGAAATTGGGAAAAACCCAAAAAATACACTAAAGCACACATACGCGCGTCCTAGTGTATTTTTTATTTATTATATTTATTAAGTTAGTCTAAATCTGTAGATTTTGCCTCATATATTAGGTTAATAGAATCACCTTCTGTTAAATTATAACCAGCGGAAGATCCGTTCCAGTATAATTCATCACCAGCTCTGATATCATCTATTGGAACTGCGGTTGATCCGCCGTTACCTGAGAAATATGAATCAACATTTTTATTAGCGTCTCCGACCCTAACTGATATTCCATTAACCTCTACTATAACGTAAGAATCGTGATAAGGAGTATACGTCATAAAAATGCCAGTGGCAGCGTAATCCCCTGTTGTCGTTGTTGGATTAACGTTTGTATCAGTATATGTTAATTCTCCATTATCTGTTACACTTGCACCTATTTGTTTAGAAGATCCGTGTGCATCTAGTTCATACGTTATTATTTGACCACTTTGCCAAATAGTTGTAGAAACGCCAGTCCCTGTTGAAACAGCTTCAATTTCTACATTAATTTTTATACCGTCAGCATCTTCCGTCAGCCCGTTACCTCCTGAAAAATCTAATCTCTGCCATGACACTATTTTATAAATACCATACAAACACGTTGCTGTATCTTTTAATGTAATAACACCATTGATGCCATCGACAGATATTCTTTTAACTAGAAAATTTTCTAAAGAAGAAATTCTTACATTTTTTTTATCCAGATTTTTAAATACTACTGAAGTTACTAAAGATGGTGTAAAAGAATCTAAAGAAGCTCTACCTGCTTCTGATGGAAACGTACCATCAGTATGTTCTATTATAAATTCTGGAATATTAATATGGGGGTTTGTATTTGTATTATCTCCAGATCCATGATCGCCAGATCCATTGTCGTCAGATCCATTGTCTCCATTATCAATAACCTCACCGATTGCTAATCTAGGAAATATATAACTTTTAGGTTTTGGATAATAGTTTTCGTAATATACGCTTATCTGTGCATATATCCTACCTGCTCCAAAATTTAATGAATTTGAAGCATCTATTTCAAAACTAATTGTACCAGTATCTCCTGCTTTATCATCAACTAATAAAGGAAGGGAAACTCCGGAAATTTGAGGTTTAGAGTATTGTAAAACCTTTCTATCCTCAACATAAATAGCAACAGTAAACAAAGTTGGTTGATTTAAATTCAAGGGGGATCCCATGAAATCTTTATATAATATGATTTCATATGTTTGAGAATTACCTTGAACGAAATTAATTTCATTCTCAATAAATGCTATTATATCGTCTTTTGCTACGTAAGCCATTTTTTATATTAACTATTTTTTATTAACTATTTTTTATATATTCCTGTAAATTTAACTTTATTTTGTTAATTTACTGTATATTGAATATCTAATAATTGGTAGTATACATTCTTCTAAATCTTCGTTTAGCTTATGATCTATTCTCCAATATCTACGGTCATCTGATTTTAATTTAGATTTAGTAACATAATCTACTATATCAGGAATTCCACTTAGTTCTATATCTATTTTATTTAATCGCATATCCCGCCATTCCCCTACTAATCTATATGGGTTATTATATGAATACGTTAATATGTTATTAGTATTTTTGTCGATTATAAAAACCGTACCCTTTGTTTTGGTAGGCATTTTATGAGGAATCTCAGTGATTACTATTTTTGACATGACAGATCTCCACTTAACTCTAACCATTCTAAATAAAGATTCAAATTCTTCAATGGCTATTTCTACTAAATTATATATGTGGAATATTTCGTCTTCTGAATCCGGATATTCGTAGTCAAGAGACATAGTGTCTAAATTGATCCCAGTAAGAACCTTTAATCTATCATCGATTTCGCTCTTTTTGTTTTTGAGTTTATATAAGTCTTCCAACTGATATTCAACCTCAATAAGAGCGTCATACAAAAGACCAGACTTAATCATAGATTTTATCTTTTGAGTTGCTCCTAAAAGTTTATATCTTTTTAATTCAAAATCAAAAGGTAAATCTGTAAGCCAATTCTTTTCTAGTACGTTCATGAATATATCTATTCATCTCTTTCCCGTGCTTTTATTAAAAATGGGACTTATATTATAAAGTTTTTTTGTCTTTACTTTTTTCTGGAGTATTACTTTTATTTTTGTCAATTTGACCAAGGGTAAGTCCCCACTGTAAAATAAACCATTGAGCCTCTTTAACTGCCATAGTTTTAGTTACCTTTAATACTTTTCTAATTCTATTAACGCAGTGTTCAATGAAAGCCTCTTCATCTTCTTTAGTAGTCTTATACTCCATATACCAATGTGGATTATCTTTAACATCCGTATAAGATACTCCGTGCGGTTTTAACTGTTCATTTATTAGTTCAATGAAAAGATTCCTGGTTTTTTCTCGTTTTGTCATATTACTTTATTATTTTATTAATATATTATAATGATATAAGAGTAGCAAACACGTCTCTATCGCTTAATCCAATAAAGTCATCAATTGAAATAGAAACCATAACTGAGTCATTCATTGGATTAAAAGAAATATCAATAGGTTCTATTAGATTATTATAATCCTTTAATAGCTTATTAAGATATTCTAATTTTTCGTGTCGTACATAAAAGTATACTTGCATAATCTTATATTATTATATTATCTTTTTTTAATAACTTCGTCAATAATCCCGTACTTTTTAGCTTCTGTTGCACTTAACCAAAAATCTCTGGTAGCATCTTTCATCACTGCCTCTGGCTTCTTTCCGCAATATTCTCCTAATAATATAAACAATTCTTTGTTTACGTCTTGCCAGTTTTTCCAATCAATTTCAGCATCTTGTATATTTCCGCTAAAACCTCCAGAAGACTGGTGTAGCATAGTCGTAGAATGCTTTAGTGACATTCTCTTACCCTTGGTTCCTGCTCCTAATAATACTGAACCCATTGATGCGGCCATCCCTGTGTTGATCGTACGTATATCACATTTAATGTAATCCATAACATCTACCATAGAAAGTCCTGATTTAACGGAACCTCCCGGTGAATCTATGTGCATCGTAATATCTCCTTCTGACGTCGTATCTAAAAACATTAACTGGGCTTGTACTATTGTAGACATATTGTCATTAACTGGACCAGCGACCCATAGTAATCTATCCATCATCAATCTAGAAAAGATATCCATTTGAGTGGCTCTTAATTCTCTCTCCTCTAAAATATAAGGAGTCATCGAATTCTCTATTTGATTTTCGTAATAATTCATGTTAGACGAACTAACCTTATGGTCGCTCATTGCGTACTTCTTAAACTCGTTACTATAATTCATATTCTTTTATTAAATTTGAGATTCTTTTACAGATTTCGTATTCTTCATTTTCTTTGTAGTATTCTATTGATTTTAGAAGTGATTTTGAATATCCATCTTCTTCTAATTTTGCCTCCATTACAGATCCGTCCGGATCAACTAAGTAGCATAATATATCTATTTCAAAGTTACTTTTTAAATTAAATTCTATAAAATCTACTAGCCTTTTATAAAATCCCTTTTGGTTTATTATTATAGGTCCGCCGGCTGCTTCATTCATATCAGCATATACATCAAAGTGCGGTATTTCTCCTATCATTATATTATGTTAATCTAATATTAAGATATTCTCTTAATATATTATTATATGTTATTTGTTTACTTTTATTTCCAACAGCTTCATTAATATCTTTCATGAAATTAATACCATAT
>Ga0209302_10000343_pt1 | contig 28207 bp, 22 predicted proteins | sample ArcOceMetagenome_2_FD_187445 | JGI IMG/M metagenome (GOLD analysis project Ga0209302, IMG submission 187445) | Marine eukaryotic phytoplankton communities from Arctic Ocean - Arctic Ocean ARC135M Metagenome (SPAdes) (version 2) | ecosystem: Environmental > Aquatic > Marine > Oceanic | place... | reverse complement strand
GTGATAATCTTTTGTATCTGGAAGTGTCTCTGCATTTTCCATTGGAAATTGCCAAGTACAAGTAGTAGCTGCAGAAGTAATTGTAATACCTCTTTCCTGCTCTTGCTCCATCCAGTCCATAGTAGCTGCACCATCATGTACTTCTCCTATCTTGTGAGAAACACCTGTATAATACAATACACGTTCTGTAGTAGTGGTTTTACCAGCATCAATATGAGCTGCAATTCCAATATTTCTAGTATATCTTAAATCTCTAGCCATATCTATTAAAATCTAAAGTGAGAGAATGCTTTGTTAGCTTCTGCCATTTTGTGAGTATCTGTACGTTTTTTAACAGCAGCACCTTCTTCTTTAGCCGCAGCTAAAATTTCAGCAGCTAAACGCTGTGCCATTGTTTTCTCGTTTCTCTTACGAGTATACAAAATCATCCATTTAATAGCCATAGAAACCTTACGGTCTGGTCTAATTTGCATTGGGATTTGAAATGTAGCTCCACCTACACGACGAGATCTTACCTCTACGTGTGGCATTACATTTGACAAACCATCTTTCCAAATCTCTAAGGCTGACTTTTCTTCTTCACCTTTTCTTTCCTCTACGATGTCTAACGCATCATAAAATACTTTAAAAGCTACTGACTTTTTACCTGCCCACATTAAATTGTTAACGAATCTAGTTACTAACTGATCGTTAAATTTAGGGTCTGGTAATAAGACTCTTTTTTTTGCTGCTCTTTTTCTCATGTCTTTACATTAAAAAAGTTAATTGATTTGTTACTTGCTCTTAACCGCACTTTCTAAATACTCTAGTCGTTTTAAGAAAAAACCTAAAACAAACCATTATAATTTTTTGAAATTACAGTTCTTTACTTATAACGCTTTTACTTCTTTGGGCGTTTTGCACCGTACTTTGATCGTCTTTGGGTTCTCCCCTCAACTCCCGCAGTATCTAAAGCTCCACGTACTACGTGATACTTTACACCTGGCAAATCCTTTACCCTTCCACCTCTAACTAATACTATCGAGTGCTCTTGTAAGTTATGTCCTTCACCTGGAATGTATGCGTTTATCTCATTACCATTTGTCAATCTAACTCTTGCAACTTTACGCATTGCTGAATTAGGTTTCTTTGGTGTTGTAGTATAAACACGTGTACAAACTCCACGTCTTTGAGGACAAGACGACAAAGCAGCCGATTTACTCTTCTTAGTTATTTTGGTTCTTCCTTTACGAACTAATTGTTGAATAGTAGGCATACTAAATAATTGCTTTTTTTCGTTTATAATTAAACTTGTCTCTTTTTTCAGAGTTTGCAAATGTACAAATAAATTCTAACCTTTCTAATGTCAGTACCTTATTTTTTAAAAAAGTATTTATACTTTCTATTGTATCTGTTTTTTAGATACATTTGAAATTCAAAAAAGATTATATATTGCATAAAAAAAACATCTCCTTCTTGTTATTGATAGCTATACTAGGTTATACATCTGCAGTATGTTCCCAAGACTTTAGTCTTGAAATAAATTCAAATAAAACAACTGAAAATAAATTTCTTTCTAAAATAAACTATAAAACAAAACATAAAGACTCTACAGCTCTATATATTGAATTAAATAGGGTTCAGGAACGTCTTAAAATGAACGGATATTTTTTAAGCAGAATAGACAGCGTTTTCAAACAAGGTGAAATTTATATCGCTTATTTAAATCTTGACAAGAAGGTAGATTCTGTGTTTCTAAAACACAAGAGCATCAGCAAACAAATTCTACAAAAATATAACTTCAAAAATAATTATATTAAAATACCTGTAAACCAATTAGAAGAAATTTTAAATGCCATTTCAAACTTTCAAGAACTCCAAGGAAATGCTTTCTCTAAAATTAAATTAAAAAAGTTAAGAATAGATAATAAAACGCTATACGCCGAAATTGATTTAACTACCTCTAAAAAAAGAAGAATAGATAAGATCGTATTTAAGGGTTATGACAATTTTCCAAAATCGTTTATTAAAAATTATTTAAATATTGATTCTAAAACCACTTTTAACAAAAAGAAATTAATGGAAATTTCTAAATTATCCAAAAGCCTAGATTTTATCTCTGAAACAAAGCCTCCTGAAACATTATTCACAAAAGACTCTACCTTATTATATGTTTATTTAAAAAAAATGAAAGGAAGTAGTTTTGATGGCCTTGTAAACTTTAATTCTCAAGAAAATGGTAAATTACAATTTAATGGTCATCTAGACTTAAAATTGAAGAACATTTTAAATAAGGGAGAACAATTAAATTTATTATGGAATCGTTTTGGAAACGAAAAACAAGAGTTTTCAATATCAGTAAAGACACCTTATATATATAACTCTAAATTAAGTACAGCGTTTGCTTTCTCTATATATAAACAAGACTCCACTTTTTTAAATACCAATTTAAACGCCACTCTAAAATATCAAATAAAAAATAACACCAATTTATTTGTGTCTTTTAATTCTGAAAACTCTGAAAACAGTACAAAAAACATTTCTAATAATATTAGCACCTATGAAAATTACTTTCTAGGATTTGGATATGAATACAAAATTTTAAAAAATGATATGTTTAAAAATGACATATTTTTTATAAATATAAACCCATCTTTTGGAAAAAGAAAAACAACTAACAATACATCTAAGCAAATAAAAATAACGGCTACCCTAGCTTATTTGTTAGATTTAAACAGAAATAATAGCATTTACTTTAGAAATAAAACAGCACTATTAAATTCTACAAACTATTTTAATAATGAATTATTTAGAATTGGAGGAAATAAGTCTATTAGAGGATTTAATGAGCAAAGCATTTTTGTGAAAAACTATTCAATACAGAACATAGAATTTAGATATCAAACATCTAAGAGTTCTTATATGTACACGATTACGGATTTGGCATTAATTTCTACAACCAACAGTAAAGAAAAACTATACAGCTTAGGCCTTGGCTACTTGTTTAATTCAAATAATTCTCAAATTAACATCTCTACTGCCGTTGGTACAAATACCAAAAGTCCGTTAGATTTTAGAAACACACAATTTTTTGTGAATGGGTAAATTTTTTTTAAAAAAAAAACACTTCCTACTTTTTTTTTACCAAAACCTTGTTTTAAAAAACCTATTATCTCTATCAGTGCACTTTAACAAACTTATGGAAATATTTAAAATACTCTTAATTTTAAGTAATTCAAAAGCAGCTAGTTATTAATCTATCTAATCTTTAGCTCAAAAAATAATTTTGAAAATTATACAAGTTTACAATTAGATCTTAAATATAAATTAGCTTTCGCCTAAACAAAATTTTCATAAATTTTAACGATAGTACTAGCATTCATCGTGCAAACAACCTTTGCACAAATAACAGTGTAAGGAACAAACTCTAACTTTTACAATATTCTGAGTAAAGTATGGACGCTATTTAAAGAAACGTTAAAAAAGATACGCTAATTTGATATATAAGACCTCATTCGTAACAAAAGAAAGAATTGAAGCCTTTTAGAGGTAAGGAGCAAGCAGTTATAAAAGTATATACTGCAGCACAACCGAATTCAAATTTTCAGGAAATTTATGATGAAAAGTGAATAGATTTATAATTAAACCAATCCAGAGTTTGCGCTCTGCAGAGAAGATTAGATATCTCCGATTAAACAACATTTGCTAACGCACAAATAAAAGAATTTCAATTCTCTACCTCTAAGAGCTTTATGCTTGAAACCGCAATACTAAAAACAACGGAATAGTTAATGTTTAAAAAGGAGCAGAAAATTCGCACATAAAATAATGGTGTATTAAAATTAATTGTTTCTAAATCTATTAAATTATATACAGACAACTAAAAAGTAAACGTATATATAGTCTTCATAATAAAAATTATTCCATTTAAACAAAATTCAGAATACGACTAAAATCAAATTCAATTTAATACATCGAAGAAAAAAGTGTGCACAAGGAAAAAAACTAATAAAATTAAGTTTAATGCACTTCCCAACAAAAAATCAAACACACGGGAAGAGATTAAATAGATATTAAAACAATCTCAACTTTCGAAATAAAACATAACCAATCATAAAATGATGTTTATTCATATTCATGAAAAGTTAGTCATTTCCATTATATTTATAAAAAAATTAAATTTACTGATACTAAAAAAACACTATTTACCAATTATACTTAAGCATACATAATAAATGTTTTTGCTTAACGAACGAATTATAAGTAAAATGTTATCATTCGAATTATATTATTGGCAAGAAAAACTAGATTTATTAAAATATTTTAATGAAATCGTAAATATTTAGTGTTAAATAATTGTTTTATTAAGATAAATTTAAGACTTTTGACATAATTAATTCAAATAATCATAAAAATGAAAACAAAGTTTAAAGGAATTTTAACGCTATTACTGGCGGTTGTTGTGCAAGTAACCTTTGCACAAGAAAAGACTATTTCTGGTACCGTTTCTGACAAGTCAGGAGTTTTACCCGGGGTAAGTGTAGTAATTGAAGGCTCCAACAAAGGAGTAGAAACAGATTTTGATGGAAAATACTCAATAGAGGCCAATTCAGGGGACGTTTTTGTATTTAGATACCTTGGATACGAAACTGCTAAAATCACAGTTGCTACATCTAATATCATCAACGTTACTTTAGTAGAAGGTGGTGAAGTATTAGATGAAATAGTAATAACAGCATTTGGTATTAAAAGATCAGAAAAAGCTTTAGGATATTCTGTTCAAAGTCTTAAAGGAGACGCAATGACAGAAGCAAGAGAAAGCAATCTTACTAACGCTATTAGTGGTAAAATTGCAGGAGTACAAGTTACTGGAACCTCTGGAAGTGTAGGTGCTTCCTCTAGAATTGTATTAAGAGGTAACTCTTCTATTACTGGAAATAATGAACCTTTATATGTAGTAGATGGTGTACCAATTAGTAACTCTAGTTTTGGTAGTGCTGGTTCTGGTGGTGGTGTTGATTTACCAAACGGAGCTGCAGATATTAATCCAGATGACATCGAAACAATTACTGTTTTAAAAGGTCCTAATGCAGCTGCATTATACGGTTTAAGAGCAGGTAATGGTGTAATTGTTATTACAACAAAAAAAGGAGACGCTAACAAAAAATTTAGTGTGTCTATAAATACTAACGTTACAATGTCTAATCCATTATTACTTCCTGATTACCAAAATTCTTATGGACAGGGTGGAGATACAAACTTCTTTAGCTATTTAGATGGTGCAAGTGGTGGTATCGGAGATGGTGTTGATGAAAGTTGGGGGCCAGCATTAGATGCAGGTTTAGAATTTATTCAATGGGATTCTCAATTAACAAATAATGGAAATCCAACTCCTTGGGTATCTAGTCCAGATAACGTAAAAGACTTCTTAAATACGGGTATTAACATTTCTAATAATGTTTCTATCTCTAGCGGTGGTTTTAGATTATCTGTAAGTAATAGTGAACAAACTGGTATGGTACCTTTTACAGAATTAAAGAAATTTTCTGTAGGTTTAAGTGGTAATTTGCAACTTGGAGATAAGATGAAAGCAAGTGTATCATTAAACTATTTTAACCAAGACAGTGATAACATTCCTATTAGTGGATATAATAATGAAAATCCGTTTCAACAATTTATCTGGTCTGCAAGACAAGTAAACTTTTCAGATTTGAGAGATTGGAGAAATTTCCCTTTAGCACCAGTTGGAACTGCTGCAGAAGGAACACCATTAAACTGGAATCATAACTTTCAGAACAATCCTTACTGGGTTTTAGAGACTAACAGAAATACTTTAGGAAAAGATCGTCTTATTGGTAACGTAGAGTTAGTATCTCAATTAACAGATAACTTAACTTTATCTACAAAACTAGGATTAGACACGTTTAGTCAATACACTACAAACAGACAAGCTGTAGGTAGTAATAATGCACAAAACGGATCTTATGCAGAAAGACAAATAAGATTTGAAGAAGTAAATGCACAATTCTTATTAAATTATAATAAGGACTTTTCTGAAGACTTTACGTTTTCTATTAATTTTGGAGGAAACCACATGAACAGAAATTACGATAGAATTTCTGGATCTTTGCCAGCTTTAGAATTACCTAATTTATATAATCTATCTAATTTACAGACAGGCTCTACAGCAAATGTTGGAAATTATCATTCTGGACAACAAATTAATAGTTTGTTAGCTTTTGGTCAGTTTGCATACAAAGACATGTTTTTCTTAGACTTTACAGGAAGAAATGATTGGGCTAGTATTTTACCAACGGCAAATAACTCATTCTTTTACCCATCTGTTACAGCATCTGCAGTTTTATCTGATGTATTTCCGGTAATAAAAGAAGGGAGCATAAATTTCTTAAAAATAAGAGGTGGATGGTCTCAAGTAGGTAGTACAGGAGCTTTAGGAGCATATTCATTAAATCAAACTTTCGGATTAAGCAATTCTGGTTTTGGAAATCAAGCTAGTGTGCCTAACACACAGTATAATCCAAACTTGAAAGCAGAAACAGTAACAGGTATTGAATTTGGTATTGATGCAAAAATGTTTGGCAATAGGTTACGTTTCAGCGCAACTTACTATGATCAACAAAGTGCTGATTTATTAGTACCTATACAAGTTACTGCTGCAACAGGATTTACAAATGTTTGGGACAATATTGCAGACATGAGTAACAAAGGATATGAATTACAATTAGGAGGAACAGTAATCAAAAAAGAAGATTTTAGTTTTGATATAGATGTAAATTTTGCTAAAAACAATAATGAAGTTACTTCTTTAGGTGATTTAGATACATATGTATTAGGTGGACAATGGGGAATTAGCTTAGAGGCTAAACCAGGACAACCTTATGGAACATTAATCGGTAGAGACTTTCAAAGAACAGAAAAAGGACAAGTAATTTATCAAGATGGTTTACCATTAGTAGATTCTACACCACAAGCAGTAGGTAATATTGCACCAGATTGGACAGGTGGAGCTTCTTTCTCTTTCCGTTATAAGAATTTCGATTTTTCTACTTTAATAGACGCTAAAATTGGTGGTGATGTGCATAGTATGACATACGCATGGGGTAGATACGCAGGAACACTTTCTGAAACTATGGAAGGTCGTGAGACTGGATTAGTAGGAGTTGGTGTAATGTCTGATGGTAATGGTGGATATGTACCAAATGATGTATTAGTTACGGCAAAAGCATATAACCAAAGATCATTCTCAAATGGAGTAGAGTCTAGTTCTGTTTTTGATGCTTCTTATGTTAAATTAAGACAAATCTCAATTGGATATTCTTTACCAAAAGAATTCATTAAAAACTCAGTAGTAAAATCGCTAAAAATATCTGTAGTAGGTAGAAATCTTGCAATTTTATACAAAAGAGCGCCGCACATTGATCCTGAGACAGGATTTAGTGCTTCTAATGGAAATCAAGGACAAGAATTTGGTCAATATCCATCAGCGAGAAATATTGGTTTTAATATCAATATGAAATTTTAAAAATCTTAAAACAGATAAATCATGAAAAAAATAAATATAATTTTATATACTTTTTTAAGCTTTGCGATATTCACAGGATGTGATGAAGGCTTTGAAGAATTAAACGTGGATCCAAATAATTCCACAGCGGTTCCAGCTCATTTATTATTAGGTGGACCCCAAAGGATTTTTATGAATACAATGTATTCTGCACAATATGGTGGAGATATGGGTGCATGTTGGGCACAGCAGTGGTCTAAAGTACAGTATAATGACGAAGCTAGGTATGAACCAAGAAGAGGCGTTATCGATAACATTTGGAGTACTATGTATGCAAGTGTAATTTCTGAATCTAAAGCAATGTATACACTTGCAGAAGCAGAAGGAAATAACAGCCTTAAAGGAGCTGGTTTAATAATGCAAGCTGTTGGTTACCAAACTTTAGTTGATTTTTATGGTCCTGTACCTTTTAATCAAGCTATTGATGGCAATATTTTACAACCTGCTTATGATGATGAGGCTGTAGTTTATGCAGGTGTTATAAGTATGCTAACTGAAGCTAGTGCTTTATTAGCAACCGGAACAGGAGATATTACTAGTTCTTCTGATTTATTCTACGGAGGTGATGTAACTAAATGGATAAAATTAGCAAATTCGCTAAAATTCAGAGCTCTTATGAGAATCTCTAAGACTTCAGGAAATCAAAATTCTGAGTTACAAGCTTTAATGGGTAAAATGTTTACTTCAAATGCAGACAATGCACAAATAATGTACCTAGGTGCTGCCCCAGATGCAAACCCAATTTGGGAAACTATTGTAGATGGAAATAGAGCTGAGTACAAAATTAACTCTAAAATCGTTGAAATTTTAACAGATTTAAATGACGACAGATTAGAAGTATATGCTGGATTAAATGCAAGTGGAAACATCGTTGGTAAACCATCTGGTTTTGGTGCCCAAACTACATTACCAAATGAGGGTTTAGGATATACGTATGCGAATATTTCTCCATTAGGTAACAAATATTTAACTGCTACCCTTCCAGGTGTATTAATGTCTTATTCTCAATTAAGCTTTTTAATTGCTCAAGCGGCTAATGAAGGTTTTATTTCTGGAGGTATACCATCTGCATTAGATTGGTACAAGAATGGAATTTCTTCAAGTTTTGAATTTAATGATTTAAATGCTACAGCTTATTTAGCGCAACCTAGCCTTAACTTTAGCAATAAAGCAGATGCGACAGAGAAAATAGCAACTCAAGAGTGGATTGCATTATTTGGACAGGGATTTGAAAGCTGGACGGAATGGAGAAGAAATAAAATACCTGCTCTTTCACCAGCAGCGGAAGCAATTATTACTGAAATTCCTTCTCGTCTATTTTATCCAACTACCGAGCCTTCTTTAAATAAAGCAAGTTATGATTCTGGTGTTTCTAGAATCGGAGCAGATCAATTAACATCATCTTTATTCTGGCAATAAGAAATAATAATTTAAAATATAAATAACATGAAAAATATAAAAATTTTATCAATTTTATTCCTCACAGTTGCAATGACATTTATGTCTTGTGAGGACACTGAAGATTCATCTCAGGTGGATTTTGATATTGTACAAACAGAAGGTGTAGTAACTACATTATCAGGTACTACAGGACAATTATTAGGAAATGCTTCTAACCCTGCAGATTTAGCGAATTCTGAAGTAGTTCTAACTGATGCAAATGCTGAGTTAACAATTAACTTAGCTATTCAACCAGGAAGCTTTGCAAAAGATGTAAGTAAATATCAAATAGTAAAATCTTTCAAAGGTGGTACTGAAGTGATAGTTGCAGAAACAACTACATTACCTTATGCACAAGCTTATACCACTGTTGCAGAGTTTGTAGATGGGTTAGGTGTTGAGCAATCAGACTTAAGAATTGGAGATCAGATAGATTTTAGAGTAAAAGTATTTACTACAACAGGAAATGTTTATTACGAAGGATCTAGCTTTAGTAGGTATAGTGTAACTATTAATTGTGCTTCTAGTCTAGCAGGTGCATATAGTTTACGTTTTACATCTAACTATAATCATGATATTACATTTCCTAATGAAATAATTTATGAGAAAAGTCCAGGTGTATACAAAACAACCACAACTTATAGATGGGCTGCAGGTTCAATTGCACCAGATCAAGGTTTTTCATTCGACGATGTTTGTGGAACTTTAAGCGTACCACAACAAGGTCTAGCACAAGGTTACTACAGTAACCAAGTGTATGGTTTTGAAGATGGTAGCGCAGATCCTAGTACAGGAGAATTAAAAATGTTTTACATCACAGAATTTAGTGGTGGTGCAACTAAAATTGAGTGCACAAGTGTTTATACTAAACTTTAAATAAAAAAAAATGAAAAATATAATTAAATATATAGGTTTTACCTTGTCTATTGGTTTGCTATTAACATCTTGTGAAGACAAAGAAGAATTTACAGGTGAATCTGTCCTAGCTTGGGGAGACCAACCAATTACTGTTACAAGTAGTGCTAATTCGTATACTTTCGATGAAGCTGCTATGGATGAAGACGTGCCTAGCACGTATAGTGTGTCTGTTTCAGCAAGTATTGCAGAAGCACAACCCGTATCTGCACTAATAACATTTAAACAAACAGGTGGTAATGCAGATAGTGATGACTACTCTGTTGGGAACATAACAATACCGGCAGGAGCTACTTCAGGTTCTACAAATATAGAAGTAAACTATACCGGAGATGTTGAAGGAAGCGAAAGCTTTACATTAGAAGCAATAGCCGATGGTAATTTTAACTTAAGTAGTGCTTTCAGTGTAACTGTTACAATAGAAGATAAAGTAAACGATGTTTTAGACTTATCTACGAACTGGAGTGGAGAATATAGCTATTCTGCAGGATCTGCATTCGTAACTCTAGACTTTTGTGAAGTGGATGTAGATGTACTATTATTTACTAGTACAGGATCGTTTATGGGGTTCTTAGGTGCTACAGGAGCTTGTACAGAAGTAGGTAGTCTTTCAGGCTTGTCTGATGGAGATTATTTTATTGTACTAGATTTATATGATAATCCACACGCACAATTTGGTGCTACAGCAACTGTACCAATTACTGTTACTTATAACCAAGATTATATAGGAACTTCAGGATCTTTTACATATACTGGAATTAACTTATCATCTCCTTCAGATCTTTATGCAGCTGCAATTGTATCTGTTAGTGGTTATAACTATACAATAACTGCATTATAATATATTCTATTAATAATTATAATAATAAACACCTCTGTATAGATTGCATGAGGTGTTTTTTTTAATTTAAAAAATACTATGAAAAAAAATACTTTTATTCTAGCCATGGCATTTTGCCTTTGCACAGTATCTTCTTTATTTTTCTTCTCTAAAGAAAATTCAAACACTCTTTCTTCTCAAAAAGCTTTACATCGAGAAAATATACTTAAAAACCCGTTTAAAGAAACTTTAAAATTAACTAAAAACGAAAGAAAAGCATTTGGTATAACCCCTAATAAATATAACGAAGAACAATGGGTTTTAACAATGAATCCTGTTTTAGGAAGGCCTACACCTATTAAAGTAGCACAACTACAAAAACAACTATTAGAAGATCAAAAGGCATACAACCGTGCACCTGGAGATAGTGATGAAACAAAATGGATTAGCAGAGGACCAGACAATGTTGGTGGTAGAACAAGAGCACTAATGTTTGATCCTAATGACACCTCTAATGAAACTGTTTTTGCAGGTGGAGTTAATGGTGGTCTTTGGAAAAATGATAATATTTCAAATGGAGCTTCCACTTGGATTAGAGTTGGAATTCCAGAAAACCTAGCTGTTTCTACAATAAATTTTGATCCAAACGATAAAAATATTTTTTATGTAGGTACTGGTGAATCATACGTGGGCCACACGGATGGTTCTGTCAACGGAGATGGAATCTGGAAATCTATTGATGCCGGTGCTACTTGGGAAAATATATTTGGAGGTAACGACGGAGTAAGTTACTTTGTATCTTCTTCAAATATGACTGTAAACACTCCCGCTAATATTGCAGGAAACTATGAATCTTTTCCAACAACAAATTTTGGACCAACAATAACGACTGCAATAACTGCAGATTTTATTCTTGCAAATGATACAACAGGAACACCTACTGAAGCATGCACGTCTTTTGGTGTAGACGCTACAGGCAAAATAGCAATTATTAGAAGGGGAGAATGTGCTTTCGTAGATAAAGTTAAAAATGCACAAAATGCAGGAGCCATAGCTGTTATAATAATGAATAATGTTTCTGGAGAACCAATACCCATGGGTGGCGAAGATGCAACCATTACAATTCCTGCAGTAATGATCTCAAAAGAATATGGAGATAGTATTGAAGCTGTAATGAATTCAGGAACTGTAAACGGAACGCTAAACCCTGCGGAAGGAACCTTTACCGCTACTGTAGTTCCTGGTGTGCAACATATTAATGATATAAAAATAAACAACAAAGACGGTGTTTCTGAAATATACGTGGCAGCAGCTGATGCCTTATATGGTTCTTCAAATGCCGCTACTACTGTTGGTGGATTGTCTTATGGATTATATAAATCTATTGATGGTGGATCTACTTGGAGTGATCTTGCAATGCCACTAACAGCAGACGGAAATAAACACTGTCCAAATGATATAGAAATAGGTGCAGATGGAAAAATATGGGTTTCTACAACAAGAAGTAAGCTTTTTGGTGATGGTGGTGGAGAAATATTTGTATCCTCTGACGGAACAAACTTTTCCAAAAAATATACAATTGCGGATGCAGGGAGAACACAAATAGCTGCCTCTTCTACAGACGCTAATAAAATTTATATTTTAGCTGAATTAACTGCCGGCGGAGTTGCTATTAAAAAAACAACTGACGGTTTTAATCTATCGTTCCTAACCAAAAATATGACCCTTCCAAATGATGCAGATACAGGTATCGATGCGGGCGATTTTACAAGAGGTCAAGCATTTTACGATTTACTTTTAGAAGTAGACCCAAACAATGATGAAGTTCTATACACAGGAGGGATTGACCTATTTAAGTCTACAAATGGTTCAACTGCTTGGACTCAATTATCTCATTGGTATGGAGGTTGGGGCTTTCCAGAAGTTCATGCAGATCAACATATCGCAGCTTTTGGTCATAATGATTCTAACAAAATTATCTTTGCAAACGACGGTGGTGTAACTTATTCTGGAGATGGTGGAACAACCATGTTAGAAAGAAATAAAGGATTTGTAACATCTCAATTTTATACCGTTGCTGTTGGACCTACAACTGCATACACTGGAGATTATATAGCGGGTGGTTTACAAGATAACGGTACACAGTTAATGGAAAATGCAAATACTACAGCAACCGATAGTTCTATAGAAATTTATGGTGGTGACGGTGCATTTACTTTTATAGATCAAGATGGTACAGATAGATACCTAATACGTAACTATGTCTATAATGATGGTATTAATTTGTATAATTTTGATGGGGCGAATGTAACCATTAACAGCGAAAGCACTGGAGCTGGAGCATTCATAAATCCGCAAGCTTTAGACTCTAACCTAGATATTTTATATTCTAATTACTCTCTAGCTGGTGCTTATACCATAAAAAGGTACTCAGGTATTAAGTCTGCAGCAACTTTAACCAAAACAGACTTAACAGATGCTTTATTAACCACAACTCCTACCGCTTTTACTGTGTCTAGGCACACAACAACTTCTTCTACATTATTAGTTGGTACCGTGTTAGGAGATATCCTATTAGTAGAAAACGCAAACACAGACACTCCTACATGGACAAACTTAGATCAAAGAAAATTGGTTGGTAGTGTTTCAGACATAGAATTTGGAACTACAGAAAATGATATTTTTGTAACAATGCATAACTATGGAGTTAACAACGTTTGGTATTCTGGCGATAAAGGTGCAACATGGCAAGAAAAAGACGGGGATTTACCAGATTTACCTGTAAAAACTATTTTACAAAATCCACTTAATTTAGAGGAAGTAATTATTGGTACAGAACTAGGCGTTTGGTACACATCTAATTTTTCAGATGCTAACCCTACTTGGAAAACTTCATATAATGGTATGTCTAATGTAAAAGTTTTAGATTTAGATATGAGAGATGATTACATGGTATTTGCAGCTACACATGGTCGTGGAGTATTTTCTGGACAATTTACTGCTAATTCACTTAGTGTAATTGCAGAATTAATTAGCACTCAGAATATTAAAATATTTCCAACAGTTTCTAGGGGAGAAATCTTTATAACCTCTAATAATTCTATTGAAAATACAAAACTAGAAGTATATAATTTAAGTGGTCAGAGAGTTCACAATGAAATCCTTAATTTATCAAATAATAAAACTGAATTAAATTTAACCGGTTTAAAATCGGGTGTTTACTTGGTTAACATATTAAAAGATGGTAAACAAATCTCTAGTAAAATTATTATTGAGTAATTAATCCTTAATAATTTTAAATTATTAACCATCAAAAGAATTTTCTTTTGATGGTTTTTTTTACTCTTTAATTAGCATACCTTTGCAGCATGGAGGATAATCTAAAGGTAGTAACAACAAACATATTTGGTATTAGAGCAATTATAGAAGCAATTGATAGTGGCTCTACAATGAACAAAATATACCTTCAAAAAGAATTGCGAGGTTCCCTTTTTTATGAATTAAATCAATTGATAAAAGAAAAAGGAATCACTACCAGCTTAGTTCCTATAGAAAAATTAAATCGTCTGTCTAAAAACGGAAACCATCAAGGTGCTGTTGCTCAAATATCTCCAGTAGAATTTCATGATTTAGAGGAGCTTATAGCGCAAACTTTAGAAAGTAAGAAAACACCCTTATTCTTATTATTAGATCAACTTTCTGATGTAAGAAATTTTGGTGCTATCATAAGAACTGCAGAATGCACTGGCGTTAATGGTATTATTATTCAAAAAGATGGAAGTGCTCCTGTAAATGCAGAAACTATAAAAACTTCTGCAGGTGCTGCTTTTAAAATACCTATTTGTAAAGTAGACCATATAAAAGATGCCTTATATATTTTACAAGCTGCCGAAATTAAGACTGTTGCTGCTACAGAAAAAACAGAAGACTCTATTTACGATATAAACATGAACCAACCAATTGCGATTGTAATGGGTTCTGAACAGCGTGGTGTAAACCCCTCTATACTTAAAATGGTAGATTATAGGGCTAAATTACCATTGTTAGGTGAAATAGCTTCCTTAAATGTATCGGTTGCATGTGGAGCTTTCTTATACGAGACTATAAGACAAAGAATTACTACTGTTAAAAATTAAAATACTTATTTTATTTCTTCCTCTTGCTCCTCTTCGATTTCTGGCGGAGCAAAATCACCATTTTCATCAAATAAAAGATCAAATGAAGTTTTTGAGAACTCATATTCTTTTTTGACAAGTCCTTTTTTTCGATAAAAAACAGCAAAAACCAAACCGATTAATAAACCAGATAAATGTCCTTCCCAAGACATACCGTCTTTAATTGGCAAAACATACCAAATCATACTTCCGTATAGAAATATAATAATGAAAGAAAGCGCTACTAATCTATAGTGTTTTCTAATAATTCCACTAAAAAAAACAAAACTAAACAATAGATACACTATGCCACTTGCACCAATATGGTAAGATTCTCTAGCTATAACCCAAGTTAAGAATCCGGATAATAGACCTCCAAAAATTAAAACTTTGTAGGCTATATCTCTATAAAAATAGAACACGCTTAATAACAAAACAAACAACGGAATTGAATTGTTAAAAAGGTGATTGGTATCACTATGAATAAAATGTGTAAAAATAATACCTCTTAAACCAATTAAATCTCTGGGTAAAACGCCATACTTATTAAAATTAAAATTAAAATAAATTTCCACCCAATAAATCAACCAAATAGCAACAACATATACTATTGGTATAAAGAGAATAGATTTTGATATTTTTAAATGACTTTCATCTTTCATAGTTACAAAAATAACAAATATGTTACCAAAATAAAAAATAACAACTTCTGTCATAAAACTTTGCTATTTTTACAAAATGAATGAACCTTTGGCAGAAAGAATTAGACCTAAAGTATTAGAAGACTACATTAGCCAGCAACATCTGGTAGGAAAAGATGGTGTTTTAACTAATTTAGTTAAAAAAGGTATGATACCTTCTTTATTACTCTGGGGTCCTCCAGGGATTGGTAAAACTACGCTAGCTAATATTATTGCAAAAGAGAGTAAAAGGCCTTTTTATACCCTAAGTGCTATTAGTTCTGGTGTGAAAGATGTAAGGGAAGTTATAGAAAAAGCAAAAAAAAGTGGTGGTTTATTTACTGCTAAAAACCCTATTTTATTTATTGATGAAATTCACAGGTTTAGTAAATCTCAGCAAGACTCTTTATTAGGAGCTGTTGAAAAAGGATGGGTAACCTTAATTGGAGCAACTACAGAGAATCCTAGTTTTGAAGTGATTCCTGCCCTGCTCTCTAGATGCCAAGTATATATATTAAATTCTTTTGATAAAGAAGATTTAATAGCTCTTTTGCATAGAGCTATGGAGAAAGACGAATTTCTATCTTCAAAAAAAATCACATTAAAAGAAACAGATGCTTTACTGCAGGTTTCTGGAGGAGATGCTAGAAAACTTTTAAATATATTCGAAATCTTAGTTTCTGTTGATGATGAAATTGAAATTACAAATAAACTTGTATTATCTAAAATACAGCAAAATACAGCTAGATACGATAAAACTGGAGAACAACATTATGACATTATTTCTGCCTTTATAAAATCCATACGCGGAAGTGACCCAAATGCGGCTGTTTATTGGCTGGCTAGAATGATAGAAGGTGGCGAAGATGTTAAGTTTATAGCTAGAAGAATGTTAATTTTGGCTTCGGAAGATATTGGAAATGCCAACCCTACTGCATTAATCTTTGCGAACAATACATTTCAGGCAGTTTCAATCATCGGTCATCCAGAATCTAGAATTATACTGAGTCAATGTGCAGTCTATTTATCGAATTCTGCAAAAAGTAATGCTTCTTATTTAGCCATTGGTAAAGCACAGGATTTGGTGAGAAAAACTGGTGATTTATCTGTGCCTTTAAGTTTGAGAAATGCACCCTCAAAATTAATGAAAGATTTAGATTATGGGAAAGAATATAAATACTCACATAATTATCCTAATAGCTTCGTAGAGCAAGAGTTTATGCCTGATGAAATTTCTGGAACAAAACTATACGAACCAGGAGAAAACCAAAGAGAAAACCAGTTTAAAGAGGTTTTAAAAAACAGGTGGAAAAACAGGTATAACTATTAAAATTTAACCTGGTATTTTTTCTCTATGCGCTTACCATTTTCATGAAATTCGGCGACCCAGTTTTCGCCTTTTTTATAAAATAATCCGTTTTTATCTTTGATAACAAAGACACCCTTAACACTGGTATTTAAAATGACAAATACAACTTGTGGCTTTAAATTTATCAATTGAAATCCATTCTCTTTTGGCTGCGCATATAATGTAGTTGAAAGTGCTATATTATTTATTGGAGATATTTGTGCTGCTTCTATATTGTTTGTCACTGGTAATTCAACCTCCAATTTAACTTCTTTTACCTCTTTAACTAAAACTGGATTTACAGTAATAATTTCTTTTTTATCTTTCGCTATAGTTTCTAATAAAAAGGGTTCATAAGCAATATCATTCATGCTTGCATGTGCATTTCTAATTGCCTCTTGGAATCCTTTTTTAAATTCTTTAAGTTTACTAACTCCCTCGTCAGAGGTATACAATATCTTATTAGAACAGTCTCTCAGCTCTATTATTACCTTTACCTTAAACATAGAAGACTTATCCAATACAAGAGCTTTTAAACCACTACAAGGATTATCTCTTAAATCTTTAGGATACTGTTCTGAATTTAAAACTACTGTAAAACCATTTTTCTCTAACAAAAATTTAGTTAAAGAACTAGTCTTATATTCATCTTTTTGTTTTAAAAAATCAAACCGCTCTGGTACAACTATAAATTTGTAGTTATTTACTTGTTTTTCTTGTCCAAAAACAAAAAGATTAGACAATATTAGAAAGAGTACTAAAATTATATTTTTCATATTAATTAAATAACAAGTTAAAACCGAACTGTAAAGAAACATTATTTGCAGAAGAAATATCTGACAATTTTGTTAGATTATCAAGTATTCCATAAAAATTAATTTTCCATATTTTTGCGGAAACTCCCACACCAATATTATAGTACGAGTAATCATCTATAGTATATGTTATTTTTGCTTGTAATTTATTTGAAAATGATTTTTCGTAAAAACTAGTGAGCGCAAATTGTTGTCTTAATGGTCTAAATACAGAATAAAGTTGTGCACCAAACGCATTTGTATAAAAATCTTTTAAGATATTATCATAACAATATTTACTTCTTTTTTCTCCGAAACTATATTTAATAGCAGCATTCACTTTTGCAGGCCTCCAGGATGTATAACTATCTTCATTACCTACAATTGGTAGTTGCTCCTTTAGTGCAGCATCCAGTTCTCCCCAATAATTTCTATTAGAATCAAACTCGAACTCAATCCCTTCAAATGTAAACCTACCCTCTATTAACTTATTCTTAATATCTTTAGTGTGTTGCACAAAACCAAAATCTATTAGACTTCCAGAAAACTGTAATTGTGGAGTTACATGGTAGGTAAAACCAAGGTCTATACCTGCACCTAAATTACCCCCCAACAGAATGTCAATGTAGGTACTTTCATCACTTATATCTTCATTATTCGAACGAAGTCCAGAAGTCCTTAAATTTAAATTTACATTATCTAAATAATGGATATACATATTATTGTTACCGATCCCCGTTGTAAAAGTTCCTGAATTATTTGTTGTTTCTAAATTTAAAGCTGAAGAATATACTTTAAATCGTCCACCAAGTGTTAATTTATCACTCACCTTTCTTGAAATTCCCGCATGAATTACTCCTAAAACATCTAATTTAAATATCATTTCAGAAAGACTAAAACTTTTATTTAAATAGCTAGTATTTCCCTCATTAATTAAAGTAAGTGCATCTTTAGGAAAATAACCGATAGCATCTAGTTCTTGATAAAAACCAAAGCTTATATATGTTTTCTTATCAAATCTAAAACCAGCACTAAAGACCTCTATCTGAGTATTAACTTTTAAATAATCGTTCGCATCTATTTTCTTTAAAACAGCACTAATTTTATCGTTTATAGTATTGTTATTTACAGAAAAAATTTCAGAAAGAGAAAAACCAGTAGATTTAATTTCAGAGGAAATACCAGATAATAAAGGCACACCAATATGAAACTTATAATCGGTCTCTAAACCCGGATTTAAAAGTAATGTTTGTGGCAAACCTGCAAAATCATATAAAACCTGTTTATTCTGTGAAAAAGAATTTAGGCCTATTAAGAAAGCGAAAATTAAGACAATTATTCTCATGTTAAATATTTGATTATAGACGTATTACTAATGATGATTTACATTCAATTTTACTCAAATTAGAAGCATCTAGAATTGTAATTGTATCTTTTAAACCAATTATAAACTGAACCTTAGTAAAATTTACAACCTGAGGAAAATCTTCAATAATTAGCAAGACTTCGGCACTTATGTCCAATGAATTTCCTCTAATTTCAAATCCTTCAAAGACTTTATGGATTGTATTGCTATCGGCATCTAGTAAGTTAACATCTAATAAAAAATCACGATTAAATTCATTTTTTATTTCAAAATTAAAATCTAATTGCACCAAATTTTGTTTGATAAAACTATTCTCCAAAAGTTTAAAATCTGTAGTTTCGTTCACCTCAGTGGATGTAGGTATACCCGAAATAATGGTGTTAAAATTAGATGCATCTATTGAAAAAAAAACTAGGGAAGAAGAAATAGAAGGCATAATAGTATACTCTTCTAATTGCTCAAAATCTAAAGGTTGAGAACACGATAGAAAAAAAATAGTAATTATAGCGGTACTATATATTTTTAGTAAATTCATAACTGGTTTATTTTAATTGTAATCGAAGCCTACTTCAAAGATATTGTTTTATTTCTAATAATTTTTTTACAAAAACAATATTTTTTCCAGTAGCAGTAACATCATCAAAAACACAATGAATTGCATCTAAACCGACATCTAAGGCTCCTTGAATATCTGCTTCCAGACTATCGCCAATCATAATAGAATTATCTTTTCTAGCATTTGCACTTTCTAAAGCAAAATTAAAAACCTTTGGATTTGGTTTTTTTACACCCACAGATTCTGAGGTAATAATCTGATCAAAATAATGATACAATTTAGAGTTTACCATTTTCTTATTTTGAACTTCTTCAAAACCATTGGTAATAATATGCAAGGTGTACTTCTCTTTTAAATAATCTAACAATTCAAAAGTACCCTCAAATAAATGATTAAATTCCGATAAATTATCGATGTATGCTGTTGCTAGTTGCTCTATTAAATCATCAGAAATTGTATAATTCACTGCATCAAAAGACTTTTTAAGGCGCGCATATCTCAACTCCTCTTTAGATACTTTCTCATTTCTATATAATTTCCAATACTTTAAATTAAGTGGCACATACACTTCTAAGAAATCCTCAATTTTTACATCAATATTATTTTCTATAAAAATTTTCTCAAAAGTTAATGCAGAATTTTTTTCAAAATCCCATAAGGTATGATCTAAGTCAAAAAAGACGTGTTTTATCTCTGTCATTTATATTATATTTGAATACACTATTATTCGTATGTAATATGCAACTATTTTCTTTTTTAAAAAAAGAGTTTGTTAAAAATGTTTTAACATTAATAACAGGTTCTGCCCTGAGTCAAATAATTATTTACGCATCAATTTTGTTACTAACAAGGCTTTTTTCTACAGAGTTATTTGGTGTATATTTTTTATTTACATCATCCGTTTTATTACTAAAACCAATTATTTCTTTACAATTAGAACTCGCTATTGTTTTGCCTAAAAAGGACGAAGAAGCAATTAATATTTTTGCACTTACAACTATTGTTTTGTTCCTTTTGAGTATTATTTTGTTTTCACTTATTTTAATCTTTAAAAAAAATATTCATGCTTTTTTTGAAATTGAAAAGCTCACCTATTTTATATACTTAATACCCTTAAGTACTTTTTGTTACGGTTTTATTTCAACCTTAAATTACTGGAACAATAGAACTAAATATTTTAAAAATATTTCAAAAGGAAATATTATAAGAACGAGTACATTAAGTGTTAGTCAAATTGCAACTGGGTATAGTGAATTTAATAATATTGGATTAATACCTGGTATGATTTTAGGGCAAATAACACAAATTATGTTACTTTTAAAAGTATCTTTTTCTTCATTAAATAATTTAAAAAAAGAAATCTCTTTGAATAAAATAATTTTTTTAGCAAAGAAATATAAAGATATCCCCAAATTTAATACGCTTATTAGTTTTCTAAACACACTTTCTAATGAAATACCAGTGTTAATGATTACGAAGTATTTTGGATTAGCAAATGCAGGGATTTATGGATTAGCAATTAAAGTAGGTAGAGCGCCAAGTGCAATTATACAAGATTCTGTAAGTCAAATATTCTTTAACAAAGCTACCGATATTTATAATAAAGAAGAGAAATTATACGAAATTGTTAAAAAAACGTGTTTCAATTTATTTAAAATTTCTTTACTAATTTTTATTCCTTTACTGGTTCTTTCTTATTTTCTAGATATAATTTTCAGTAAAGACTGGTCTGATGTGGGTCTATATCTGCGAATTTTAATTCCGTGGTTATTCATTATGCTTTTAAGTTCACCAATAAGCTCTTTAATTGTAATTTTAAACAAACAAAAAACAATTCTATTTTATGATATTTTTCTTTTAACATTTCGTTTTTTAGCATTTTATCTAGGTTACTATCTGTACAATGATATTTTAATATCTTTAATTTTATTTTCGGCAGTTGGGGTCTTTTTTAATATCTTTATTCTTATTTACTTTTTTAAGATTTCTAAAACAGAAAGTAAGAAAAGAACTGCTTATAAATAATTTATGATTTTAACATTTACTGGAGACATTAGTATAACAGGTTCTTTTACACAAAAAGTTCTGTCTAATTCTGAAATTTTTTCGGATGATATTTTACTAGATTTAAAAAAGTCTGACTTTGTTGTAGGTAATTTAGAAGGATCTACAACAAATTCAAAAGAAATTCTCAATTACAACACACCTCTTAAGAGCCCCGTAAACACTATCAACTATTTACATAAAAGAAATATTTCAGCTTTTAATCTAGCCAATAATCACATACTCGATTATGGGGAGGTTGGCTTAAAAAACACCTTGTCAAAAATTAAAGAACAAAACTGTTTTTATTTTGGGGCAGACCTAACAAAAGAAAAATCAGTTACTCCCTTGATTATAAATAAAGACGGAGTTTCAATTGCTTTGTTTGGTATTGCAAAATGCAACCCAACAAAAACAGGTAATGCTCAACTTTTTAATTCTGATGACTTCTCAATACTTAAAAAACAGCTCAAAAAATATCAAGAAAAAGTTGATTTTATAATTGTAAACTTTCATGGCGGTGAAGAATTCAGCTTATATCCCTCTCCCATTAAAAGGAAATTTTTAAAAAAAATTGCAAAATTAGAAGAAGTTAATTGTGTTATTGCCCATCATTCTCATACATTCCAAGGGTATGAAAAATATAAAAACACGTATATTTTCTATTCCTTAGGTAACTTTATTTTTGATATTCCAAATCACAAACCTTACAAAGAAACGAATGCTAGTGCCTTATTATTTTTATATTTTAAAAAGAATAGTTTTACTTTTAGTTTAATTCCTTTTAAAATTCATCAGGGTAAAATAAGTGCTGATAATCAAGAAACTTTTAATCATAAATTAAGTGAACTCTGCAATTTTTCTAACTACAGAACCAAGTGGCAAAAAGAAGCTTTTAGGATTTTATTCAGAAAAGAGAATCCACAGTTAAAGAATACGCATAATGATAAGAATTCTTTACAAAATAGGTCATTATTATCTATTTTAGCTACCAAAAAGTTTTACATAAGAACTTTGACAATTTTAAAAGATGAGCACATGTTTTCTTTATATTTAAATGCAATTATTTATAAAATAAAAAAGAAATTTATTTGATGAATTTAACATTAAAAAACAACCTTGGCTTTAATTGGTTTGAAAATAATACTCTTTTTTTTAAGGGATATTTTTATGTTAATGATCACTTTTACGAAAAAGAAGATGCTTTAAACTATTTATTAAACATAAAAACCGTTGCGAATTTTAAAGCTGAGTTAAATGTAATTAATGGTGTTTTTAGCTTTATAATTTCACTTGAAGACACTATTTGTATAGCTTCTGATCTAACTCGATCTTTCCCACTTTTTTACACGATCCAAAAGGGTAAACTATTTTTAAGTGATGATATTCTTCACCTAAAAAAACAATTTACTATTGATGATTTTGACAAAATTTCAGAGATTGAATTAAAAGCTTCTAATCATACGCATGGAAAAAAGACATTATTAAAAAATGTTTTTCAAGTACAAGCTAGTGAATACCTAATCATTAACAATGATGAAGTTATTGATCGCAACTTCTTCTTTTCGTACGCTATCGAAAAAGAAAGTTCAGATTCTTATTCCAGCTTAAAAAACAAAACTATTATTACTTTTAACAATGTATTTAAACGGTTTATAGATTCTCTAAATAACAGAACTATTGTAGTTCCATTGAGTGGTGGTTTTGACTCCCGACTAATTGCAATAATGTTAAAAAAATACAACTACAAAAATGTTGTTTGCTATACATATGGCAGAAAAGATAGTTTCGAAATTGAAAACTCACAAAAAACGGCAAAAACACTTAATTTCGAGTGGCATTTTATTGAATACAAAGATGATTTAATTAGTGACTTTTTAATTACTGATGAATTTAAAGACTACGCTCATTTTGCAGGAAAACTCTCTTCAATGCCGAATTTACAAGAATATTTTGCTGTGAAACATTTAAAAAAAAATAAGTTAATTTCTAATGACGCTATTTTTGTACCTGGATATGCAGGAGATTTATTAGGAGGAAGTCAATTTTTAAAAGTAATTCCAGAAAATTTAAAACAGGAACAAATTACTGATTTAATTATACGTAAAAAATTTAGTAATTATCCTTTATCAAAAACTGAAAAGAAAACTATAAAAAACCAAGTTGAACAAAACTTGTTTCATTTTGATGAAAATTATGTTAAAAAAATCCCTTCTTCTGTTTTTGAAGATTATGATATCAAAGAGAAGATTGCAAAATATATTTTTAACTCGGCAAATTTTTATACTTTTTTCGGATACGAACATCGATTTCCTTTTTGGGATCAAGAATTATTAGATTTATTTAAAAAAGTGCCTGTAAAATACAAAAACATGAAAATGCTTTTTAATACTGTATTAATAAACGAATATTTTAAGCCAAATACTGTTTATTTTGAAAATGAATTGCAGCCATCGAAAAAAAGCAAGAATACTCAAAAAATAAAAGATCAAATAAAACCATTTTTACCTACTTTTGTAAAACAGAGGTTTTTACAAAAAAACGATTGGAACAATTACAAGCCTATTACCGACCAGATAGATACCCTCATCGTTTCAAAAGGATTAAAAGTACAAAAATCATCGAAGGATTACAATGATATCATTACACAATGGTATTTGTATTTCTCCAAAAATATGATATAATAAATGTTTGAAAAAATAGATTTTTTCTTTTTTGGATGGATAATTAATTGCGCGTATCCTGAATATTATAGGCCAAAACATGGTTATCAACGTTATTATATTTTATTTTTTCATTATTTAATTCTGCAAAAACTATTAAGATTAAACCCAAAAGTAAAATGGCCTGTTCACTTTACTTCTAAAGTTTTAGCCCCAGAAAACATTACAAAAGGTATTTTATGTGATCCAGGAGATAATATTAATAATTATATTCAAGCTAATAATGGAATTATTTTTGGCTCAAATATTGAATTAGGACCTGGAGTTTCTATCATTTCGTCTAATCATAAAGCCAATAATTTAAGAGAACATACAAAAGGAAAACCAATTACAATTGGTAATAATGTTTGGATTGGAGCAAACAGCACTGTTTTACCAAAAGTTTCGATCGGTAATAATGTTATCATTGGTGCAAATTCTTTGGTTAATAAAGACATTCCTAGCAATTCTGTTGCTGTTGGTAACCCTTGTAAAATAATAAAGCAAAAAGAACCTTATACTGAAGATTTATCTGCAATTATTTTCAACAAACAACTTCCAAAAAAGTTTACTGAGTTTTTAAACTTGAAATAAATACTAATTTCGTATGTTTTTATGTTTTCCAAAAACCCTTTTTACGATATATAAAATAAGCTCTCCTTTTATAATGGTTTCAGCAGAAAAGATAAATTTGCGTTCCATTTGTATCCTTTGATAGTGGTTCTCCATATCATCATCTTTTAAGCCAGCTGTTCCAAAAGTGGTGATTTTTTTAAGCTTAATTTTCTCAAAAAAATCAATTAAAACTCCATCATCAGAAAAAGGAAAAGAAAAATAATTACTTTTTAAACTAAACTTTTCTGCTATTATTGCAACACTTTCCATGGTTTCTACTAATTGTTTTTCTAATGAAATTGATGAATATTTTGGATGACTTTTACTGTGAGCTCCAAATGAAAAACCACTTTTAATCAATGTAAAAATTTGTTGCACAGAAAGATAAGGTTTGTCATTTTTTAAGAAATCTAAAAACGAAAACGCTACTATTTTAGCACAATTATCTAAAATATCAGTTTCACTAATTTCTATATTTTTCAGAAGATTACAAACTGTATTTGTATCGAAAACAGTTAATTTAAACACTTTATTTATAGCTGTTTGTTGTTCTTTAGATATGTTGTTTTTTTTTAAAAAATCAATTAAAATATTTACTTTATATCGATAAAATAAAGCTTTATTATCAATAAAATTAGAATTTAAAAAATTGATAGCAGTAACATTTTCTTTTAATAAAATAGGTGCAACTACATGGTAGAAATTAGACAAACCATCATCAAAAGAAAGTAAAAAACTGTTTGTTTCAATTTTTTCTTTTGCATCAAAATCGCTAACTGACAAAGAGTTAAAATGCTTTTTAAAATAATGAAGATCTTCTATAAATTGTGAGGTGTTTTTTGCTTGATATAAATTACTAACTAAACTATTAGCCCCATCATCTACAAAATGATAAAAAGGTAAAATGACTTTTTTACCTGCTATCTTCATTAAAGAAAGGACAGGTATTAAATTATATAAAAAAGATGTTCTAAAAAATAAATCTTTTAATTGCATTTGATTTATAGTTATAATAATGTGTTAACTCACTTCCAAAACTTTTGTAAAATGAGGCGATACTTGGAATTGTAGAACCTTCAAAATCTAAAATATTTTCTGTTTTTGAGTACTCTTTAATTACAGAATCTAATAAAAAAGTGGTTGCTCCGTATTTTTTCCCTTCTTTTGATGACGCTCCGAATAAATAATAAATTCTACCATTATATTTTAAAAAGAAACCAATACAAACTATTTTTTCTTCATGAAAAATATTTCTTGTAAATCCTAAATTATTATTTAAACAAAACTCAATTAAAGCATCAATTTTATCAAAATACTTTTTTGGTGTTTTTAAAAAATCGAATACATTTTTATAAAGTTCAATTAAAGCTATTTTATTATTAAAGTCTTGATAACTCAGGTTTGCTTCCGTTGCTTTGCTGATACTTTTTCGTCTATCTTTTCTAAAATTTTTATAAAGTTTATAATATTCTTGATTTAAATTTAAACTAAAATTCTGTTTTAAAATTAGTTTAGAGTCTGGTTGAAATGCAAAATTTATATCTGTAAAAAAAATCGATTTAGGAAATTTCTTTAAAATTTTTTTTATGAGGAGATCATTTATTTTCTCAATTGAATAAATTGAAATTTGTTGGCAAAAATAAGGTTGTAAACTATATTTTAGTCCATATTTAGTATTATAAAAAATTGGCATTACCGCCTCGTAATCATTCAAAACTAATACATCCCAATTGTCTGCAACAATATCTAAATACCAAGAAAATGCATAAATTCTACTTTGTATGGAGTTCTCTATACAGTCATTGTACTTTACAATATCTAAATATTCTCTTTTAACGTAGTGTATCATCTTAAGAAATTGCAATTTTTATCATAGATTCATACAATCGCTTCCATCCTTTCCAACGCAAGTGATTGCTTAAACTTTCATTATGAAATAAAGTAATAAAAGTACCATTTACGGCTTTTACCTCATTTCTTAAGTCTCTAATTTTACCCAAAGATTGTTTTGGAGTTAACTTCATATAATCATTTAAAGTAGTATCCATTAATGCAAATGGAAATACTTTTAAAGGTGTTTGAATTTCAAAATCTAAATCATAAAAATAAAAGGGTGTGCAGGTGCTTGCTCTAAAACCTGCGGCACTTGCATATCCCATAGAATGATCTTCTTCTATTTCTAAATCAATTAATTGCTGGTAGGTTTCTGGTAAATTAAAGCGCAAATAATGTTGTCTAGATCTAATTACTGGTGCATTGGTAATATTTTCTAAACGTTCTTTTTCTTTCTTTAACATTACAGCATCTTTCATTGTAAAATAAGAAGGATGCAAACCAACAATGGCGTAATCTGCCAAATTTTTAATAAGTAATCTGTATTTATTTTTAGCAGGAGAAACATTGGTATCAAAAGTAGTATAATCTCCTATAGAGCTAAAAAAAATTGTTTTAATATCTTTTGCTTTTTTAATACTTAATATTTCCTGAAAAGTATCAAAAGGATCTTTTGTTATTTTTAAAAGTACAGTGAGTCGATTCCAAATATTAAATAATCTTAATTTAAATAAATCGGTCACAAAACCACCAACAGATCTAATAAAATTTTTATGCTTATACGCAAAAGCATTATCTATATCTATTGTAGAAACGTATTCATAAGACCTCTCTAGGTACTTATAGTCTGGAAACTTTTTCTTAAGCACTGCTAACAGCTTATACGCCCAAATATCTACCACTGGTTTTTCTAAAAAGCCATTGTTATATGCTAAACTTTCTGGCGCTGTATACCGACCGTGCACGTCTTTTACATGCGGTAAATACTCTTCATATCTAGAAATTAAATAAAAACTTGCTGCAAAAAGATCAAAAGGAATGGCAGATTTACTGCCTGCTCCAAAAAAACAAGGAACCTCTTCCCATTTTTGAATATTTATTTCTAAGTCATTTACGCCTTGTTCAAATAATAAAGCATTACTTTTTATAAAAAATTCATTTCCTAAAGGTGCTTTTGTATAGGTTATTTTAGGTCCGTTATATGCCACAAACTCCTCTATTTTTGTTGTAAAACTAACAGGAATTAATAGCGTTCTGGTTAAAATATGTCTAAATATATAACGAACTCTAGGGGTAATTTTATGTGTGTAAACTAATATCATTTATACTTTGGTTGTCCGTTTTTGGTTGCATCATTCCTCTTTAGTATTCTAAATTGTA
>Ga0209302_10000342_pt1 | contig 28336 bp, 28 predicted proteins | sample ArcOceMetagenome_2_FD_187445 | JGI IMG/M metagenome (GOLD analysis project Ga0209302, IMG submission 187445) | Marine eukaryotic phytoplankton communities from Arctic Ocean - Arctic Ocean ARC135M Metagenome (SPAdes) (version 2) | ecosystem: Environmental > Aquatic > Marine > Oceanic | place... | reverse complement strand
TTACTAGTAAGCATGTTGAAGAAATCGAACATATATTAACTAAAAATAATAATGTTAAGAATGAACCTAAGACCAAGCCAGTTACTAGTAAGCATGTTGAAGGAATCGAACATATATTAACTAAAAATAAGAATGTTAAGAATGAACCTAAGACCAAGCCAGTTACTAGTAAGCATGTTGAAGGAATCGAACATATATTAACTAAAAATAAGAATCTTACCACTAAGTCTAAGTCTAATCCTAAGACCAAGTCAGTTACCAATAAGAATAAGGCTGTTCAAGGAATCGCTCATTTATTTAATTAGATAAAAAATAAATAATTTATAATAAATTATAACAAATTATAACAAATTATAACAAATTATAACAAATTATAACAAATTATAATATTTATTCATTATTGTAAATAATCAATAATGAATAATAATGTTTTAATGTTTTAATGTTTTAATGTTTTAATCACTAAAAAACATTATCAGTTTTTGCTATTGTAAAATGACCCTTTTGTCCACTAACTATAGTTAAATACCTAGGGATATTATCAGCATCTGTACCAGTTTCTAAGTTATCTGCTATGTAATGGAAATCAGTAGATACTTCACTGTTGTTTGTATAACTATTAAATGCAGGAAAAGATGAGCCATTAATTGTTTCATTAAAAGTACCACCATTTACCGCATTATCACTAGCACTAAAAATTAATAAGTTATCAGTATAATCAGTAGCATTGTCACCAGTTGTACCACCATACAACATATAACCATCTTGAAGTATTCTTCCATTGGCTTGGGCTTGAACAGTTACATGACTACTATTAATCTTAGTAACACTGATACTTGGTTTACCATATGGCATAGCACCATCAGTTCCAGAACCATAGCTAGTGTTTACAGGATCACTAGGACCAACGCTAACAAGATTTGGTTGAAGACTATCAACAATTAAAGGTTGTTTAGATTGAGTTGTTACCACAATACGATAAAGATTACCATTAACAAGACCAGTAAATGTGGTTGAATATGCATCAGTATTATTATTAGATGAGATTTGATTAATTTTATTATATACATCAGACCATGTACTTGTATATACAATAGCACCACCTGAAAGAGATTGAACAGGATATCTTTCTTGTAATTGAACCTTAAAGCTTGTAGAAATAGTAGTAGCATTAGTTACAACTGCTTCGTTAAATTGAAACGTAACTTTTCCGTCTTCTTGAGAAGTACTACTACTGCTACTTGTAGTTGCAAGAGTATCAGTAATTTGCATAGAAGCATCAACAGAGGTTTCAGTATAACTACTAAAACTGTCAACAGTGTATACATTATTTAATAGATACATATGACATGTATTATTACCTGTTGGAGGTACCTGTGTATTAAAATTAACTACCTTTGAACCTGAACTAGTAATTGGTAAAACGGGACTAGTAACAAGTGTACCACTACCATTATCAATAACAAACATAACACCAGTGATATCATAACCACCAGTATAATCTATTTCAGTTAATCCATTCTTACCAATAATATTTGTGAAATCCAATGAAACAATACCACTAGCAACTTTACATTGATTTGTCATAAAGGTATTTAATAGATTTGTATTAATGGCAGAAGCACTCATGTCAGGTGGGAATGAAGCAACTAATTCAGTAGCAGAAGTCTCAGTTGTTTGGGCAACAGTAGCATCATTTTCATAGTAAGACCATTCACCATTACCATTGGCATTAACAGCTCTAACACGAGCATAATAAGAAGTACCATTAGTAGCATTAATAGTTGTATATGTAAGTAAATCAGTATCACTTAGGTCGGCTAATAAAGTTCCTGAAAAGCTTTGTCTCTCACTAACTTGATACTGGTATGTAATATCAGCGGGAGTGCCATTATTAGTAGTAGGTAATCCACCATTACCAGTTGTATCACTATTAGCAATAATATTATTGCTAATATCATTCCATGTTAATTTAATTCCACCAGAACCAAGAGCAGAAATTTCATTAATATCGGGTAAGGTATTAGCAACATTAAATGTTAGAGTTGAAGGAATGGTTGTTGGCGTAGCAGAAGCATTAGATGCATCAGAAATACCATTACTATTTTGACCCCGAACACTAATAGTATAGTCAACACCATTAACTAAAGGAGTAGAACCATTAGATGTAGTAATTGTTATAGAGTTATCATTAAAACTACCATCATAATTAAATGTTTGTACAGCATTATTATCTATTTTAACTAAGTATGCAAAAATATCAGAACCATTATCTAACATAGTATCACTAATATCACCATCAATAGTTAATTTTATTGCTTGATTAAGAGACTCACCTCCAGTTTCTAATGTAAATACAGGTGTCTCAGGGTAACCAGAAGGAATAACGATAAGAGGAGGAGTGAATTCACTATATCCATTATCATCATCACTTGTTCCATCAATATGAGTATCCGTATTCTCATTGGCATTTCTTGCAGCCATTGATACTTTATATTCTTTACCATCAATCAACGTTAGACTATTAACACCACCAATCCCAGTAGTATTACTAGCATTAAAAGTCCAACCATCAGAATTACCAATCACCATATTATAAGCATAATCAACACTCTCATGAGTAACAGATTTTTTAGTGAATTCACTTAGGTCAAATTGTTTGTAATAGTAGTTATTGGAACCCTCATTTTCAAAAACATGAATTACATAAGAAGTATCAGGTAATTCGGCCACTTGAATACCTTTGTCAAATAAAACAACAAATTTCTCATCAAGAGATACACTAATACCAGATATATCAGTACCATATATGGCATTAAACTTCGATGGTTTATTAGCATCAGCATTTGGAATAACAGTGACTGTGGTATAATCAGCAGAATATCCAGTATCATTACCAGGAATAATGGCAACTTCTAATTCAGCAAGTTGAACACTCTCTCTTGTATTATCTCCAGTTCCATTCTCAAATATAAAAGAAGCAAATTCATTTGTACCGACCAGTGTTCCATTTACAGTAGCACTAGAACCATCAATAACAACAGTCTTTCCATATATATCACTAAACGCAAGCTCAATAACACAAGGTTTATAATGAGAATTCATTTCAGTAATATAAAACTTAACAGTCTCAACATTAGACGCAATAGAATTCATTTTAACAATAACAGATTGATCACCAGAACCAACTGTAAAGTTAATATCATTGGCTACAGGTGGGTCAGTATACTCAAATGTACTTGTAACAAAATTATTAACAATAGAACCATTGTCGGAGGTTTTACCATTAATATTTATTGTATATAGAGTATCATCTTTAAGATTATTAATTGGTACTTGAAAGTTAGCTGTATTATTAGAACCATCAGTAACAGTAGGAATATATTCAATATAATTAGTTAACCCATCACCAGAACTATTAGTACCAGCAGTAGGAACAGTAGTGATAGTAACATAAACTTTGGATGTATTAATTTGTAAATCAGAAATTGATAAATATACACCATCGCCATTAATTTGTGAAGTAACTTTAGGATTTGACATTTTATAATATAAGCAATTATTTTTTTTTTATAAAAAATATTAAATATTAAAAAAATAATAATACCAACTTATAATAACAAATAATAAAAATTTATAACTATGATATAATAATAATATTTTATTTGCTAAATATTACTTTATTATACTAAATTAATTATAATAAATTAATTATAATAAATTAATTATAATAAATTAATTATACTAAAGTAATTATACTAAAGTAATTATAATAAAGTAATTATACTAAAGTAATTATACTAAAGTAATTATACTAAAACTCAATAATAAAAAAGGATACGCATATAAATAATAGTAGCAATGAATATAACTTTACATATAAATAAATTTTGAATCATAGTAGAAGACAGAGAGGAAGAATTATAAAACAAAAAGTGTGGTCCAATCCATTCTTTAGTATTCCATAAATGTCTTTCTAATTTTGTGAATAAACAACCTTTGAAATAAATATTAGATAACACTATAGAAATAATCCAAAAAGAAACAATAGCATAATAATATAAAGAAATAGGGAAAAATAATAATAAATAATATAAAATAGATAAAAATAAATAATGAATTATAAATACTATAAACCCGTTAAAATGATTATCGTTAGAGATATATTTTAATTTATTTTCAAAAAATATCAATATATTTTTAATATTTGTATTAGATTGTTTAGATTGTTTAGATTGTTTATATTTTTTTGTTGATATGTATTCATTATCATTAGAATAATCATTAGAATAATCATTAGAATAATCATTAGAATAATCATTATCATAAATATGTTTAAAGTATGTTAACATATATTGAATAATTTATATAAAGTGAATAAGTTATTTTAGTATTTATACTGAATATTGAATTGTATAAATACTAAATATGAATGTAAAAATAATAGTGTATGTATAATATTGTATGTATTTTATTATATTTTAATTATTGTTTTTTCTTAAAACAATCAAAAAATAATGTACAAAATCGTGTAACGAATGATTCAACTTTATTAATATTAATATTACCCTTGGAAGCATCAACAATAATATCAATAATGTTAGTAGCATCATGTTTTAAAAATGTAATAAGTTGTTCTGTATTAGTGGAATGGATATCACTTGATTGTAAAAATTGAATTAAAATATCAATAACTAATTCTTTTTGAGAAGTGCCTTTATATTGAGTACATTCTACGATTTCCATAGTTCTAATAAGTAATTTCATAAGTAGTGGTTTATCAAGATTATCGATAATTTGTGTTTTAAATTCTTCTAATAATTGTGCCTTAATAGATATAATAATATTATCTGTATCTGTATTTTTATCTGTATCTGTATTTTTTGCTAAATAAATAAGGTTGGATTGTTTTGATTGTTCTGACGATGTATTATCATAATTATCAAAGTCGATAGTATAAATACTATTAGAATTACTATGAAGAGTATGCTCAGTAATAGCATCTGAGTCAACAGATATAGATATATTCTGAGTATCTGTATCCGTATCTATATTTGTACCAGTGATTGTATCAGTGGTTGTATTTGTATGTATATTTATATCTGTCATTGATAATATAATAATGTATATGACTTTAAATATGTTAATAAATTAATTATAAATAATGTGATAAATAATGTGAAATAAAATGAAATAATATCAATTAATATAATCAACATATTGTTTTAAACAATCACTAAATAATGTTTCACCATTGATTTTTTTGTAAAAACTAAATTCTGAATTATTGAGAGGAACAGATAAGTGAAATATAGTGGAGTCATTATCACTATTAATATTTTGACTATTATCAATTAAGATATTAATTTCTTGAAGTTCTGAATATGTTTTATTGAGAATAATATTATTATCTTTGGATTCAACAATTTGCCACCCTTTATGAAGAAGGTTATTTTTAAGAAATTCAGAATATTTATTTTTGATATCAATTGTAAGCATTTATGGTATTGTTAATATAATAATGTATATGACTTTAAATATGTTAATAAAATAATAAATTAATTATAATGAAATAAGTATTATAATTAATATAATATAATATATGATAAGTATTATAATTAATAGTTATTATATAATAGACGCTCTAAACAGGGGTCGAACCTGCGGCCTTCCGGTTAACAGCCGGATGCTCTAACCAACTGAGCTATCAGAGCAATTGTAACAGTTTAATGACATATTACAGGTCATGTATCAAGGAAAGGTTTCGATCCTTCGACCTCTGGGTTATGGGCCCAGCGCGCTTCCTCTGCGCCACCTCGATAATGATATTTTTGAATGGATTATCGAACCATATATGCTCAAACTGGGATTCGAACCCAGGATACAGGATTCAAAGTCCCGTGTGCTAACCACTACACTATTCGAGCAAAAAAAAGGATTGTTTATATATTGGAACAATCAATAAAACCATATGTTCAGGTACGGGCTCGAACCGTAGACCTTCGGCTCATAAGACCGATGCTCTAACCAAACTGAGCTACAAGAACAAAAAAGCTCTTTATGAGAATTGAACTCATGACCTCCAGTTTACAAGACTGGTGCTCTACCACTAAGCTAAAAGAGCATATCTAGCATACCTATATAAAAAATAAAAAATAAGAATACGATGTAAATAAAAATATAAAATAAGAATACGATGTAAATAAAAATATAAAACAATTTACTATTATACAAAAAAATATAAAACTAAATATAACTTACCTTTGTATGTATCACTACACAATATATAAACAATATATGTCTTTAAATCGTATTTAGTATAAAATATATAATCATTAAAATATATATATAAATAATATAATTATATATTATATGGAAAAAAATTCAATGTTATTCGAAGGATTTCTTTATTTTATTCTAGTAGTGAAGATATTATTTGTATGTTGTTTATTTTTAAAAATATATGAATCACGAAAAGGAAACAAAGTAGAGGAAGAGAAATATGAGTACTATGAAGAGAAGTATCATAATCTATTTACATTTTGTATGGGAGTTTTATTAATAATTTTATTTTCGTATAAAAATAAAGGAGATGTATGTGTAAACGGTCATACCAAATTATTCCTTTTTATTTTTGGAGTGTTATCATTAACACAATTAATAAAAAATTTTATAGATTTAAAAAAGGAGAAAACCAATTGAGATATTGAAAAAATGAGAAAAATTGAAGTTTTTTTGGTAAAATACTTGATTGGTATTAAGAAAACAAAACCTAAAAATTTAAATTTAAATTTAAAAAATTTCAAACGAAAAGAATAAGAATCCCCATATAAAATATGGAGTTCAAAGATTTTATAAAATACAGTAATTTAGAGTATAAAGAATACCAAAACGAAGGTGTGAATTGGTGTGTAAATAGAGAAGATAGTAGTGATTATTGTAAAGGTGGTATTATAGCAGATGAGATGGGTCTAGGTAAAACAATAATGATGATAGGAACTATGTTAAAAAATTTCAAATTACCTTCACTCATTGTGTTACCTGTATTTCTGTTAGAACAATGGTGTGAGCAGATTTACAAAACAACAGGACATCGTGCATTAATTTATTATGGAAAATTAAAAAAAAACATAACTAGTGAGATTCTATCTAGAAGTCCAATCGTATTAACTACATATGGAACAGTATTAACAGATGCTGTAAAATATAAAGTATTGAGTAATGTATCATGGTTTCGACTAATATGTGATGAAGCTCATCATATGAGAAATAGTAAAGGACAAATAAAAAAAGCTGTAAGTAATTTAAAGAGTGAAATAACGTGGTTAATAAGTGGAACCCCAATTCAGAATCATATAAATGATTTATATTCTTTATTTGATATTTTAAAGATATCAAATAAAGTTTTTACAAAAATAGAAAATTTACGAGACATAATGAATAAGATTATTTTAAAAAGAACAAAAAAAGAAGTAGGATTAGATTTACCTGAAATGAATATAATACGGATGAATACAAAATGGAGTAATGATTCAGAAAGAAATATATCCGAAGATATACATGATAAATTATCATTTAGTCAATTAAAACAAAAAGAAGTAACACAAAATATGAGGTTAGCAATGCTAACATACGCACGCATGGTTTGTATATATCCAGGTATGATAAGTAAGCATGTAGAAAAACTAAAAAGCTTTGGATATATTAGAGATAATAGTATATCTGGTGTAAATTTTAATAGTAAAATGGATAAAGTGATAGATACTATAGTGGAAAGAAAGAATAATGGTAATAAAAAGATATTATTCACAAATTATAAAGAAGAAATTGACTATATAATGAATAAACTTAAAAGTAATGAAATACGAGCAAAATATATCGATGGAAGAATAAGTAAAAAGACGAGAGGAATTATTCTATCATCAGAATTAGATGTATTAGTATTACAAATAAAAACAGGAAACGAAGGATTAAATCTTCAAGAATATAATGAGGTATATTTTGTAACACCACAATGGAATCCAAGAGTAGAAGAACAAGCAATAGCAAGATGCCATAGAATGGGTCAACAGAAGAAAGTACATGTATTTAGATTTGTAATGAATAGTTTTGATGATAATATGAAAACTCAAAATATAGAAATGTATTCAGAAAAGATTCAAGAAAAGAAAAGAGAAATAGAAGATAAGATAAATGAAGATAATATAAATGAAGATAAGATAAATGACTATAGGAGAGAAATAGATGAATAAAAAAATAGAAAAAAATAGAAAAAAATGTGTTTTATGTTTTTTTATTTATTAGATATTTTTTATTTTTATAAATAATAGACAGTTCATTAATAGCATTGTAACGATTATCAAAATTCTCAAACATTATCTTAGACCATTTTGCTGGAGTAACCAGATTATTTTCTAATTTGGATTAGATTATTTTGTTGGAATTCAGACATTTTAATATTATAAAAATGTTCTATCATTTGCACAATAGTAGAAATATCACATCTTTTAAATTCGCTAATAATGTCAATTCTTCCTGGACTAATTAATGCCTTATCTAATAACTCAGGGGAATTTGATGTCATGATTATGATTCTACCAGGTGTTTCTAATATACCATTAAGTAAATTCAATAAAAATGACATATCCATTTTGCCATCCTTGCCATTATTATTATTGTTATTATTGTTATTATTGTTATTATTATTATTGATAGTCATAATAATAATAATAACAATAATAACAATAATATATATATGTTATAGAGATGTTTATATTAATTATTTTCGTATAAACTATTAATTTATACTAAAATGTATAAAATATTATTATATAGATGTTAATTTAATTAACAGGAGTATGAATCATATGAGAACCTTTACTGGACATATGAGTAGTATTACCGCCTCTCATTCTTCTCTTAGTATTTCTAGATTTACGACAGAATTTTCTCTTTTTGCCATTGGTGTATTTACATCCGGATTGTCTACGACAAGTAGCACGACCTTTACCACGGCAAGGAGATTTTCTAACGCGACGAGCATAAGAATTTCTGGCAGTTCTTCTCTTAAGAGTTTTATTACGCATACTTCTTGTTTGAACCATTATATAATTAAGAGAGAAAATAGTAATAATAAAAATAATAAAAATAAAAAAGGTTTATTTCCAGATAATATTATTACTAAAATTCCAGATTAAAATATTAATGTATTATGTTCTATTTTTAACGACCAGTTGAACCAAACCCTCCTTCATCTCTAGAAGTAGTTCCAAGTTCATTTTTGCTAAATACCATCATTACTTTAAATGGGTCATATGATGGATGAACGACTTGAAAATATCTATCTAATTTATTTAGTTGTAAATAATTATCCGAATCAAACTTAAGATGATCGACTACAGCTGTTAAAGGACCTCTATAGCCTCTATCAATAACACCAACAGAGTTAGATAATCTTAGAGGCGTCTTAACAATACTCGAACGCGGTAATAATGAAAATCCTTGTGGAGTTCCGTCAGCTTTATACATAGAACAGTGAATTCCTAAAGGAATTTTAAATCCAATTTGTTTATCTACATTGTATTGTAGTGGAATTCCTAAATCAAATCCAGAATCGGCATATTTATTAGTTGAAACCATTTCATTATGGTCTTCTACTCGTTGTTTATAAAAATGTCTAAGTTCTTCAAATTCCTCAGGAACATAAATGCGAAGGGTAACTAAATCATTGTTTGTATTCATTATTATTTATGTATAATGTAAATAGCTTTAAATATGTTAAATATGTTAAATATGTTAAAGATATAGCAATATCAATTTTATTTTTATTGTTATTGTTATTAAATAATAAAAATTAAAATTGATACAAATGAAAAAATATATTAAATTGATATAAATGTAAAAATATATTTAAATCAATAGATTAATAATTAAAATAATGGAATACAGTTGTAATAATAGAGACGAAAGATTTGCTAGTATAGCACTAGACGAAGCAGATAAATCAACTATGTTACACAATCATGGGTGTGTAGCTGTAATAGGTGGAAGAATAATGGCCAAAGGATTTAATTCAGATAGATGTTATTCAAGTGACGGGTTTTTAAATAATACATGTTCTTGTCATGCGGAGATAGATGTAATAAGACAATTAGATAAAATATTAAAAAAAAAGAATCGCGATACAAACGAATATTCTTTGTATGAAAAAGTGAGCTTATATGTTGTAAGAAAGAATCATAATTGGGAAGAAAAAGGTGAGTCTGAATATAAAGATTCGGCACCATGTGCAAGATGTACCCATTATATGAAAAAACTAAAAATAAAGTATATAATTTATAGCAATGATAAAGGAACATTAACTAAATGTAAAGTAAAAGATTATAATACAGAGCATGTGAGTCAAGGGAATCGTTATTTAAATTATAGAATGAATTCTATTTACTAAGAGACAAATTTCTTCTTGCTAGTGCAATACTAGTATTATTAGGTCGGTTTTTAATACTACAGTACAATGTATAATATATTATATTAAAAATAATAAAAATATTTTTTTAGTTTAATTAATATTTATGTATTATGTATTAGGAATAGTATCAGGATAACCTTCTCCAGATGGAGGATTGACACGATAGTTAGAACTACGTTGAACCAAATTATTATATTGAGGATAATTTACATCAGTTCCTTGAGCAGGATTACCAGGATACCATTCTTGTGGAAGAAATCCCCATTCTTGTGCTTGTTGCCATGTAAGAGGATTATGTGAACCTCCTACAGGCATATTAGAAGATGATGTACCAGAGTTTTTATTTTTAGAATTATTAATTTTTACAGGGAATGGTTTGCTATAAGAAGGTGTAGGTAAACAATTCTTTTTTGCTACACCACCTCGTGATATATAATCCCCACAACTAACAGGTAATTGATTATAATTTTTAGCATAAGATTGTTTAATATACTTTTTACTTCCAATAAAATATGAACAAGCATTTTTATTACCGTTACAACTATATGTATAATCCGAATTAGATGAATCAACTACAGTTCCACATTTACCATTATTTTGAACATTTGTAAAAACATTAGCACCGGATTGTTGTGTTAGATTTTTAATATATGTAGATTGGTCGCCTGTAAGTTGATAACTATTATCGTCAGGTTGTACCCAATAATTAGGATATGTACCTTTGGTCCATTTATATTTTGTATCAATCATACCAGCCGTATTCATAACTGTTTTTTTAATAATAGTGTTATCATTTGTTAAAGAACTACCAGAATTTAATCCTCCACCCGGATAATTTGTTTTATAATATGTTCCACATGTTCCACCATGTCCTACAGCTTCAGTTCCTTTATATGGAGTACGTGTAGTGCTAGATATCATTCTAAATTGACCAATACCTCCATGGTTTCTAGTTCCACCAACTAATGAGAATCCGTTTTTTCCTCTACCAGATATTGGAGCAAATCTTCTATTATTACGAGATTTTTTTTTTAAAGTAGCAATTGACATATAAATTAACATTAGAAATTAAAAAAGAATAAAAAATCTATTAGATGGATCTATATTGAAAAAATTATTTATTGTAAAATAAAATTTATTATATTTATGTTGTTGTAAGATTTCATAATAAGATAACTTTTTATTATCAATGTTATCATGTTTATAATTATATTGTAAACAATAAATAATTATACTACCTAAACTATAATAAAATGATGTGTAAGGTATTGAAAAAGGTATAATATTATTTTTCATAAGTTCGGGAGGAATAAACATATTTTTTTTATCATATGTTTGTGTAATTATTATTTGTTTTTTATTATTAATTTGTATAAGTTTTTCAAAATTACAAAAAAGAAACTTATCATTATCAACCACCATAATATCTGAAATATCTATAAATGATATACTATATTTTCTCTCTATAATAAAATTTATTTGTTTATATAATGATTTAAGAAATTTACTAATGATATCACTATTAAACGGATTGGTATGTAAGTATTCTTTTAAAGATATAAGAGAGAAAATGGATGAAAAATCATTTGTTTCTAATTGAAATGAATGAAATAATATATTAAATTGTTTATTTTCATTTTCATTTTCATTTTCATTATTAATATAATAAATACTATTTTTTTGATAAATATCTAAACACCCAATACGCATAGTTAATATATAATGAATTATTTAATATATAATGAATGAAAATACTTATTATAATATAAAATAATCAATATAAAAATATATAAGTTAGTATATATAACAGTTATAATAAATAAACATATACGAAACATATACGAAACAATGGGAAGATTTGATATATTAAAAGAAAATACATTTACTTCATCTAGTAATAATAAAGATAGTAACATGAATAAAGATAATAGTAATAATACAGATAGCAACAAGAATAGAAATAATAGTAGGAATAAAGATAATAATAGGAAGATAGATAGTACCATACATAGCAATAGAGATAGAGATAGTAGAAGTGCCATAAATAGTAGTAGAGATAGAGATAGTAGAAGTGCCATAAATAGTAGTAGAGATAGAGATAATAGAATTAGAGATAGATATATAGATAATAATAGGAGTATTTCGACCAATAATTTATTTAAACAAAAAGAGAAAGAAAAAAAAGAATATTTTATTGAAGAACATGAAGAATTATTTCCTGACTTGGTAATACAAGACGAAACTGTTAAAGAAAATAATAATAATAATATTGAATCACAGTGGCTAGAAATTGCTGAAAAAGAGGCCGAAAATGATATAAAATGTAATCATATTAGTATAGATAATGACCCAAAATATTGGAAAGGTTCTCAATGGATAGGAAATATGTTAATAAGGAGTAAAAAAACAAATGAAACATGTGATAATAATTTAAACAAAGATAAAGAATCAGATTTAGAAGAAAATCATTATATTGAATATAATCAACGAATAACATATTCAAGAGTAAAATATAGTAGAGATGGTAATAAATGGTATAATAATTGGGATGCTACATTTTCAAAAAAACAATTGGATTCAATGAATGATGAAAATAATAATAAAATGATAAATCGATGGTCAAAATGGATCGAGAATGATTATGAAAAAAGACGATTAAAATCAGAAGAGTATTATAATGATACAAGAGAAGTAGATAATTTTATGATAGCAGAACAAGAAATGTTAGAATATGAAGAATATGAAAAACAATTAGATTGTGAGAATGAATGTTTAGAGGACGATGAAAGTTCAGAAGATGAAATTGTTTAAAAAAATAAAATATTATTAGTTAAATTTAAAATGTAAAAATATTTAAATTTAATAATGGAAGAAGTAAATGTGTTGGATACAAATTGGATAAGTAAATACGAAGAAGAAGAAGAAGACTATAATATCTTTTATATGGATACAAATAAAGAATTAAAAATAAATATTTTATATATTGATAGCAATAAAGAATTAAAAAAAATAGAAGAAAAAAATATACAATTATCTGAAGAAAATTTAATAAAAAAAGAAGATTTTATAAATATAATAAATAAATATAAAATAAATGATAATAAAAAATACAGACTAATAAGTATACTATTATATAATTTTATATTAGATAATCCAGAATTAAAAAACTTTTTAGATGATAGTAATAGATACGAATTTCTAAAAAAAATAAATATATTAGAAGATTATAAATTATCATCAACAATAAGTTATTTTCAAGAATTAAATAATTTGTATATTGTTTTATTAGAAGAAGACCAGTCCAATAAGAATAAAACAAAAAAGATAAGAATTAATATAGACCATTCAAAAACAAAAAAACGAAAACATAAATAATAAATAATATAATACAAATAGAATTATACATATACCATTTTATGTTTTATATTTTTTATTATAAATTTGGATAAATAATGTAAATTATAATGTAAATTAAATATCATCAAAATCAACTTCATCTCCATCATCGTGAATAATAGTTTTAACAGTTGATTCATTGGTAGTATTTTCATTGACTTGGTCAATAAGATTTTTATATTTATCAGATTCATCATGTTCGAATGATACTTCACATTGTTCTTTATAATCGTCATCATTATCAAAATGACTTTTAAGACCAGCAAATATAGGATTACCTGAATCTTTTAATTTATTTTTTTCAATATCCGTATATACCTCAAGTAAATCATGTTTTGGTTTAGCACAAAATTCAAATTCTCGTTTTCCAACAAGAACCCATGTTCCAAGCTCAACTTTATTATCACGTTTACCACGACCCTTAAATTTATTTCTCATAATACACAATAATTCTTTACCTTCAGGGTCATTAGCATAAAACATACCATTGCCTAAAGTCTTAGTAACAACCGCATATATTTCTTCTTCTTGTTGGGATAATCGAATATTTTTATCAATTGGCGCTGAAAGGAACTTGCGTCCCATTTTCTTAGATTTGTTTCCACCTTTTACGTTTTTAACCATTATAATTATAATATAATAAAAAATATATTATAATTAAAGTTCAATTTTTTTAATAATTAAAATTAAAATCATCATCAAAATCATAAATAGAATTAATATCTGGAAATATTTCATTAAACCATATTTTCCAATTATTTTTAGGGAGTATACCAAATAATTTATTTTGTATTTCATAAGATTGTTCATCTGGACAATAACCAAACTCATTATAAAATGTTTCCTCTTGAGTATCATTATTAAATACAATTTTTTTATTTATATGATCAATAGTAATATCGTAATTATCGACACGTTTTTTCCATATAGAAGAATTATAAGCGTAATATTCCCAATGTTCACAATAACATTTCTTAATATTACTATTATTTTCTTGATTATTTTCTTGATTATTTAAATCACTATAGGAATCATCATATCTCATTAAATTAAATGAAGAAATCAATGGATGTATAGGATATAAGCATCTATATTTAAGAGTTTCTATAACTCGATTTTCATTATTTTTATTTATTGGAATAGGTGGATTTAATTGTGTTATAATAGTTTGATAATCAGTATCAGTTAGCGTTGTAAATAATTGTTTTTTAGAATCTTTATAAATTGGATTAAATATTAATAAACAAATAATAGACCATATTTTATGCGGATCATTATCATAAGAATGATTCGAAAATATAGTTTTAAAATGTTCAAAATATTGATTGGAAATCTTAAAATATTTTTGAATCGCATCAAATAAATCAGAATCAACGTCAGGAATAGATGAAACAGCAGAATGATATAATTTTTTATTAATATATCGAAAGAATACGTGATATTTTGAAGGTATTGAATTAACCAACCAATTAGGTTTTTTTCCTCTAAAAATAGTAGATATTTTTTTAATACCACAATTATATTGTCTTGTAATAAATACTTGTTGTGAGATTGAAAGTTTAAATAAATTTTTAACTACGGTTAAAAGATGTTTATGATTTCCTAATCCATTGTCATATTTTTTAATAATAAACGAAAGAAATTGTGGATTTGTGATATAATAAAAATCATAATAAATAAACCATATTAACTCCCAAGTTTCTTTTTCATAACCAGAAAGGAATAGTTCGGATATCCAAAAATAAGATTCATTTAGAGATTGTTTTTTTAATAAAGTTGTTATAAATGAAATAATAACTTCATCGTAGATATATAAATAGCGCGTAAAAGCAAGTTTAGACATAATAGTTATATTTTTATAACCGTTAGTTTTTTAAATTTAATAGTTTTATAAATAATTAAGTGAATATAATAATTTCAATTTTTTATAATATATATAAAATATATAGAATGGCAAACGAATGGAGAGAACACGTTAAAAAAACTATGGACCATATGAAGGCTAAATCCAAAGGTACGCCAGTAATGTTAAAAAATGTTCTTAAAGAAGCTGGTAAGACATATAAGAAGAGTGGTAACAGTGCAAGCAATTCTCACAAGAAGAGTCGCAAAAAGTCTCACAAAAAAGCACACAAGAAATCTCACAAAAAAGCACACACAAAAAAGAACAAGACCGGTTCTCGTAAACGCAAAACTGGTGGTCGGTAATTATTTTTATTATTTATTTATTAAAAAAAACGATATTATTAATATCATTAATTAATTCGTTATTTCTCTCATTAAACCCAGAATTAATATATAAATAGAATGATTCTAACAATGATGTATTGAGTGATAATAACTGATTATAATTACAAATAAAATAATAACAAAAAGAATAATAACTCCATGTATGTTTAAATTGTAATAAATAATTAATAATTTTATTATGATTATAGTTATTAAAATACTCCAATATAGTTAATAATTTATTTTTGTCTATATTCTCTCTACTTGTAGTATATTGTTCCGCAATTGTTTTAGCACAATTAGTATCAAATGTATCAATATGGTTATTAATTAAGAATACAATAATAAATACATCAAATGGAATATATTTATTTTCAAGTAATGAAATAGGAAAAAAGAGTTTAATATTATTAGAGTTAATTATAGAAAAATTAAAGGAATAAGAAAAATCGTTGAGACAAGGAAATGTATTATGATGATTAGTAATAGGTTTATTATTAATAACAAATACTATATTATTATTATTTAAGATTTGTAATGAGAAAAAGATATGATAGAGAGAAATTAAAAAATTATTAGATGTAAACATAAATAATTGATAATCATTATTCATATAATTAATAATCTTGTATTTGATTTGACCTTGTATAATATTTGAGTTTGAACCAGTGTTTGGTAATACTTTGTATTTATTATCGAGATTTTTAAAATGTTCGATTGGATTGAAATAATTAAAAAAAAAAGGGATTTTTTTAATTTTATTTGATATTGAAATATTATTATTAAGAGAAAATGAGTTTTCTAGAAAATCAGTCATATACTATATATAATATATCTTAAATAAGATATGTTTATTACATTTTCAATTTAGTTTGTGTCATTTTTATCCTTGCCTTGTTTATTGGATAAGAAGTATCTATTTTTAAATGTTTTTTTAAATTTCTCACGAATCATATATTTGTTCAAATTTAAATGTTCATCCTCTAATAATCGATTCATTTCTTCTTGTAATTGGTTTGAATATATGTCACAAAATTGTTCATAAGAGTTGGATGGTTTATTTTCAGAACAATTTTGAATGTGATTATTAATATGTTCAATAAGGTCTTGGTCGATAGAAATATATTTTCTTCTTTGTTTTGGTTCTTGTTGTTTTTTATTACGGAAATAATATCTACCACTTTTATACATTTTATCAGTAATATTGCCAGTATATCCAATTTCATTTAATCGGGTTGTTTCTCTCGAAATCATTTCATCATTGTTTTCTATCCATCTATCCCAGTGTTCTTTATATGTGATTTTATCGGAATATTGATATAATTTGGCAAAATATGTTAATTGGTCAATAAATTCTTGAGTGAATTTAAATCGGAAAATATCGTTTTGAGTAGTCATAATTATATTTATTATAGAGTATAAGTATTTGTATTATTAAATGTTTAGAAAGTAATTAAACGTTCAATTTTTTTACTTATTATATATTTATTCTTATAATATATGAATTACATGAATTTATATTCATTACAAAGTATTCCATATTATGATTCTATAATGCAAGCATATACAAATATATTAATAATTAATAAAGCACCAATTGGACCTTTAAAAGATATAACTAAGCAAGTTAGTTTAAATAAATTATCACCATTTGAATCTAATACACCAATATGTCCCAAATCCAAATGTGTAATTGGTATAACGCAAATAAATAATAAAAATCAATTAATGTGTATAGACCAATTACCTGATTTATTTGATTTTTTATTAAATAATGGATATAGTATAGATACAAGTGTAACAAAAATACTTCACAGAATTCGTGTAAAAATGAATGGTGATATAATATGTATGATACAATACTAAAAAAATGACAATACTAAAAAAATGACAATACTAAAAAAATTGAATTAATTTAAATAATATGTAATTAATTCAATATATAGAATAGATTATAATATATAATATAAAATAAATAAGATGCATTCAAAATCTACCATTAAAAATAACATATCAGTGTTTCTTTCTCATCCGGCTCGTTCTCCTCTATCTATGGAAGAAGAAGAATATATTAAATTATTATCGAAAGAGGAATTAAACACATTACAAATAGCACGAGAACATTTAGAATCGTCATTTAATTTAAAAAAGAGTATAGGATTTATAAAATGGAAAGAAAATAAAAATTAATAATTACTGAATAAAGAAAAGAGTAATTACAATGATGAAAATAAAATAATATTTTAACTAAAAAAATTGATGTATTTTTAGTTAAAATATGTACTTTAATTTAATAATGTGTTTCTTTACAAATAAAATCGACCCTAATATTTTAATACCTAGTAAACTCAAAAAAAATGAATCAGATATAATAAAATTTAATAATCATAACAATTCGAATAAATCTATTTCAACAAATACAGAATTAACAAATTCATCTATACTATCTTCTTCTACTACTAAATCACATGAAGATGTTATAGATGAATATAATCAAATGTATAATACTAAAATTAATATTTATTATTTTAATGAATATTCAGATTATAATTCTCTTACAAATCGGAGTGTTACAAATCGGAGTGTTACAAATCGGAGTGTTACAAATCGGAGTGTTACAACGTAAGTATAATCTGATGAAATAAATAACATACATAATACATAATACATAGTATTTTAGATTTATTTATTTTTACGCGGTAATGTTTTTTTTTTTTTTGTTTTATTTCGTTTATGATAATTATTGTGTTTACGATAGTTATTATCTTTATGAAAAATATTTTTATAACTATATTTAACTCTTGGAAGCGTGGTATGAAATAGTTTCATTGTTTTTTTTAATCTATTTCCACCTTTTAATATTTTATTATTTATATTTTTATCAGGAATAAATACTCCACCCTTCATAACATTAGAATCATTAGTATTATTTGTAACATTTGTAACATTTGTAACATTTTTTTTTATTTCATTGATATTATTAATTCCACTATTAATATTACTTGCATTATTTAAAGTATTCATAGCATTACTATATGCGTTTGAAATTCTATCTTTACCTTTTTCGACAGTTTGTTCAGTATTTACATATGATTTTGCAGTATTAATCATGATAGGAGACGATTTAATTACAAATACTTTATATGTTTCTGCTATAGCATTAAATCCTTTACCAATTGCTATAATAAAATCTATAATTCCTCCCCAAAATGGTATTTCTGCTATTACTGCTTGTCCCACAGATATTCCAGTTTTAGTTGCCCCCCTAGCTGCTTTATCAGCAACTTCATCCAACATTTCTAATGCTTGGTCAGTAATTTTGTTTAATTCTGGTTTTATTTCTTTCAGAATTTCTACCATAGAAATCGCAATGGCTTTTGCTATTTCTTTTACTGCTTCACGTGTTGCTGGATTATCCGACAATTCTTTTAATAATCCAGCTGTCAAAAGCAATTTCTTATTAAGTTCAGGACTTAATTCTTGCCATGACATATCAGCTAAATGTGATTGACCAGTTGAATTTAATGTTACATCAATCATCATATTTATAAAACTCTCTGTCCATTTTAATCCACTTTTAAATGCTATTTCTCCTAATTCTGTAGCTTTGGAATAACTATCATTTAATTCTTTATTTTGATTTTGATTTTGATTTTGATTTTGATTTTGATTTTGATTTTGATTTTGATTTACATCTAACGATTTATTAACATTGTTTACTGTATTATTTACTTGTTGAGATGCTTTATTAACATTATCTAATGTATTATTTACTTGTTGAGATGCTTTATTTATATTATTTTTGAAATTATCTGTAGCTTTGGAATAACTATCATTCAATGATTTAGTTCCTACATCTAAGGATTTATTAAGATTATTAACATTATTTTGTGCTTTATCTATTACTTGAGATAGTTTATTTGTATTGTTTTTAATTTTTTCTTTAAATTCGTTATCTTTATCAGACAATGTATTTCCACCAGTTTGTTTATTAATGTCTTGTTTTAATACTTTTAGACCTTTTCCAAATCCATATAAAATATCTCCAATTATAGTTGTAACAGCTTTTCCAACATATATTACATTAAATTCTGGTTCTTCTTTTAATGGAACAAAAATAGTACCATCATCATGTTGTTTTTTAAGACTATCTATATCAGAATTTAGTTTTGAAATTTTATTTTCTTTATTTTTTATTGCTTCTTTTACTATTTCTTTTATTTTTTCATCAGGGTTTTTAATATTAGATAAGTTGATCATATATATTCTATCTTTAATTTTTTTTATTTATTCATTCATTCATTCATTTTTTTGTTTTTTTGTTTTTTTTGTTTTTTTCTTTGGTTCAATTGTTTTTTTCTTTGTTTGATTTATTTCTTCATTTGTTTCAATTGTTTCATTTGTTTCAATTGTTTCAATTGTTTCATTTGTTTCAATTGTTTCATTTGTTTCAATTGTTTGTTCATTTTTTTTGTTCATGTTCTTAAATGTTTTATAATCTAATTGAACTAGTGGTTTTTCTATTTTATAATCATTTTTGTTAATAAAATTATACTCTTTAATTTTACCATAATATGAATACATATTAGCAGATTCTGGAACTACATATTTTTTTTTACCACTACTACTAGTACTATTACCTACCCGATAAGATTTAAATGATGCAAATATATCACTATCTTTTTTAATGATATTATTAGTCTTTTTATTATTATCTTTATTATTCTCTTTAATATTTTCATTTTTTTGTTCATTTATTTTTTGATTGATTTTTTTATTTTTTGATTCAACATATTCAATTTCTTTTTTGATATCAACTACTAGTTTTTTACAATTAAAATTAATCGCATATTTTCTTGCTACAGTTTCTAAATATAAGTATGGTATATCTTTTACATCACAATAATAAATAAATGATTCTTTATTATAATCATAATACATAATAACATTTCCTTTTGGAGTTATTTCCAATACAATATTATTTAAAAGAGATTTAATGTATTCTTTACTCAATTCTTTATTAGGAAGATTAATAAATTTGTCATAATATTTTAGACTATATGGAGTGACTTTATTTTTTTTATTATCGTTATCAATACTATTTTTACATATGTATTTAAAATATAATTCTTTTGTTAGACCATATAAAAAAAAAGATGCTAATCCATAACCAAATATGGTACTACCATTTCCTTTTATATAACGATTCCCCATAATTAAAATATCATACGACAATTTATAACCACAATATTGAATACCTTTCATATAATGTTGAATTTTGAAAAACATATTCATATTCTATCTATATCTTACTTATGAAAATATTTTTAAACATTTTTCGCATTATTTTAACATTATTTACACATTCTTTACATATTCTTTATTAATTTCCTTTTTTCTTAATTCAAATAATTCTTTTACTTCCGTTTGTAAATCAACTACTTTAATTCGTTGATAATTCTTATTTTTATTGTCTGGATGTAAACATACTAAATATAATTCCTTTATTTTCTCTCCATATTTTTCTTCCAGTATTGCTTTGTATGTATTCAATTGTAAGCAATAGTGCCAATAGTTTGTGTCAGGTAAATATTCAATGCATTCTTTATTGCCCCATTTACCAAACGAATTTGATTTAACTATTTCTTTACATCTTTTCCAATCATAAATTAATAAAGAACCGTCATTCATGTCTCTGAAAACCATATCTATAGAACCGGCCAATTTGAGTTCTTCGTGAAATACAGTCCATTCTGTTCTATATGGTTTTAATTCCGGATAAGCCGTCAAGAAATTATTGAAATATTGATATTCAATTGAATCATTTTCATTCGGACATTCATTGTAATAGCATTCAATATCATAGTGCATTTTTGTTCCTGCTTCAGCAGCTTCATCGCGATTTTTATCCCATAATGCCTTTATTTCGTTTACAGAAAGTCCATAATATTTACTTTGAGTCCATTTCTTTGATTTCATCATTCCCTTTATAATTTTATCAGCATCAAATTTCTCAAAATGATTGTGATTAAATGTGGTTACCGATGTATATTCATTACAAGAACCATCAATATAGTAAATATGAGGTCCTTCATCAAACACAATACGACTGTCTCTTTCGTGAGGATTTAATTTTGCTAAGTATGTTGGAGGTGTCATTGTTTGAGTTTGGTCAGGTTGGTCAGTTTGGTCCATTGAGATTATTTTATTTATAATTGTTTTTATAATTGTTTTTAATTATAAATAAACATTTCAATTTTTAATAATATTTGAAAAACAAACTAATATATATCTTACTCCTTTTGTTATTTCTTTTCCACCATGTTCTAATAATCCACAATGTACTAATCCACTACCTATAGAATTATGTTCAGTTATACCATCATAAAATATTGAACCTCCTCCTTCAAAATTATCATTTAATAAAATATTAATTGTTATAAATGAACCGTCTTTATGCATTTCTAATTTTTTTTGAATATTTTCACTATATTTAACTATAAATAAATCTTGTACGTTAAAAGTTACATCTTTTGGAAATACATAATATTGACCAATTTTGTCAAACACGCTTTTAAATTTTTCCAATATTAATACATGTATATTTTTTATATTAGATACTGGTAAATCGGTTGTAGGGTAATTATCATGTCTTTTTGTTGTCCATCCGTTATTATTTTTAGAATATATTTCTGCTTGATTTATTATAAATTCACATGTAAATTTATCAAAAATATTATCAATTATAAATCTTTGAAGAAATCTATTTTTATAGTTAATTTTATTAGTAATATTTATTTCATCATAATCTTTAAAAAAATTTATTTTATTAATGATTTCTTCACTTTTATAATCTTTATCTTTCAATATTATTAAATTTTTATTATCATCTTTATATGACTTTTTAATATCCATTAAAATACTATCTTCTAATTTTATTTTTTTATTATATAATAAATCATTAAAAAACTCAAATGAAAACATTTTACTATTAACGTCTATTATTCTTTTAATTTCATCGGTAATATTTTTAAATTGTATATATGAATTATTATTATTTATTAATTTATTATTTGGTATTTTTTTATTTAAATCTACTATATTTAAACCATCTGGTATTTCATCCCATAAATTAACAATTAAAATTTTTCGACCTTTATTTTGTTCTTTTTCTATACTATTTAAAATATCAACTACACCATGCATTTCATTTCCTCCATTGAATATCAATTGAGTATTTTTTTTTGGAAAATAAATAAATACTTCATGCTTATCTTCAAAATTTTTATATAAATAATCATCCGGAGATATACGTGGTATTAATATAGGTACATCTGAATCTTCAAAATATGTAACAATAGTTAATTTTGGAAGAAGGAATTTACTATATTTACCATAATGGGTTTCATCTTTATCAAAATGCCAATTATTTACCGAATTCACATTAATTGTTGATTTGTACCAAAATTCTATATATTTTGCTGATAGGTTTAGATTATTTAAATGATAAATACTTTTTTCATAGATAAATTTTTCAATATGTGTTTTTTTTTCACTATTTTCACTATTTTCACTATTTTCACTATTTTCACTATTTTCACTATTTTCACTACTATTATTAATAGGTAATATGTCATTCGTATCTATATGATTATCATTATTTACTGTTAATAATGAATTAATATCATCAAATATATTATTTAAAAAAATATCTTCATAATTATCGTTATAATTTACTTGATATATTTCCATTAAAATAATATATTTTGTTATTTTTAAATTGTTAATTGGTAATTATTAATTGGTAATTAATCTCTTAATGATGATACAGGAACTTTTACCCATCCAGTTATTATATATTTATTATCTGTTTTAGGTACTTCTCCACAATGAGGATAAGTCCATGTTGCTGGAAATATTAATATTTTTCCAATTTTGGGTTTTATTTGTATACAATTTTGTAAAATGGTTTCTCCTCCTTCAATCACATCATTTAAATACCATATATAAACAAACATTCTACAACCAGCGGTACCATTATCTTTTTCTATACTAAAATCATTATGTACTGTAAACTTTCCTATATTTTTTGAATAACGCTGTATTTGAAAGGTATTAAAATATAATTTCTGTCCTTGAAAAAATATATATTGATTATTGGTATTAGTATTATCCTTTAAATAACTATCATTTAATAAATTTATATAATTTCTGATATTATATGTAAGTTCTTTGCTTAGTAATCTGTGATATTTATACGTACTTTCATTATTTTCGGTGATTTGACAATCTATCGTATCTTTAATATCGGTATTGACTCCTCCTCCACAAACACCTTTGTATTTATCATTCGATTTAGTTTCAAAATAATTAATTATATCGATACATATTTCGGTTGATAAAGAATTATTATTTTCATATACAAACATATCTGATTCATGTAACATAATTATAACTATTAAAAAATATTTAAATAGTTATAATTATTTTTTTATTATATATAATATATTATATGTCTACTAATTATAAAATAAATGGAATTTCTGTAACTGATATTATAGATAATACTACTAATGATAGTAGCAATAATAGTTATGATGATTTTCCGGTAACATCAGATTCTATTAATTATAGAGATGGAGATACAAGTGGAAATTGGCAAAATTCATATGGAAATGAGGGACAAGCTACTTATAAAAATATAAATTTTCCATATACATTTGGCAATAATGGTAATACCGATATGTCTCAATATTGTATAGGGTATAAACAAGTATTTGATCGTTCAAATAATCCTGGTAATGGTAATATTAATACCAAAATAGGAAATTCTGAGAATTCTAATATTCAATTTAAACATATATCTATTTTAGCTAGTGGTGGAGCAGGTGGAGGGGCTGGTGGAGGCGGAGGCGGAGGTGATGGATTTAATACTAAATCCGGAGGAAAAGGAGGTGATGGTGGCTTGCCTGGAATAATATCAGTAGTTGATTATCCTATACCAACAAATGTATCAAATATATCATATACAATTGGAGCAGGTGGAACGGGGGGAGACGGTGGAAATGGGTCTTCTAATAAAAGTGGAGATAATGGAAACCCAGGAAATGATGGTGGGACTACTAATATAACAATAGGCAATAAACCATTTGATGCGAGTGGTGGTCCAGGTTGTAATGCACAAGGTGGTAGTGGAAACAAATCTAGTAATGGTAGTAGTCATAATAATATGCAAAGTAACTCCTCTAACACAAGACAAGGTGGTTCGGGAGTTTATTATAATCAGAATGCTATTAATACTAGTGAACAGATTACATATTATAATAATAGTATTAGTAATGATGATAATTTAATTTTAAATGCTTTTTCACCAGGTAACAATATGTATGATACTAATACTAATATATGTAAAATAGGAGATTATGAATATTCAGAATTTGGACAACAATATGATGTTCCATATAATAGTACATATTTAACACCAGGATTAGGAGGTGGTGGACAAAAAGGCAAAGGCAAAGGCAAACCAGGTGAAGATGGTGCGACTGGTCAAATACAAATCTGGTTAAAATATGATTATAATACTACTTAAAAAATAAATATTTTTATAATTATTTAAAATATTTATTTATATTTTTACACTTATTATTAAATTATTGATTAATTTTGTTCATAATGTGTTCAATAAGTTGAGATTGTTTGTCAAGTTGATTTTTCAATTTTTAATAAATATATTATTTATTGGATTTTAATTCATTTATTTCTCTCTTTAATTCTTTGACCGATTCGATTAAATGAGCGATGATAGCATTATAATTGACGCTTAATTTATCACTATCCTTATCAGAAATGGCTTCAGGAATTTGCTCTAAAACTTCTTGAGCGATGACACCGGCAGTTTTTGTTTTATTTTCATCATTTTTCCAATTATAATTAACGCCACGGATATTACATATTTTATCTAAACTATTATCTAAATCGGTAATATTTTCTTTAAATTTAATATCGGAAGTTGCGTTAAATGATTCTGCCGTACATTCATGACCAGAAACATCAAGTGGTCCATTAATGTTTACAGTATAATCATTAATCGATGATATATTTTGATTACCATTATCTACAGTCCAACCACCTCCACTAGTAGATGTATGATTATTGACCCAATCGAGATTGGCAATATCTGTACCAGATAACTCTGGAGATAGAGCACATGTTGCTATACCAGAAACATCTAGAGTTCCAGGAATAATTACCGTTTCACTAGCTGTTCCCAATACAATTTGATTATTGCCACTTGTTTCAGCTTGATATCCAATAGCAACACTTTGTTTATATTGACATACCGTGCTCGAACCTAAAGCAATAGAATATTTACCAAGGTCATTTTTACCAGCATTATTACCAATAGCGATAGCATAACTATTTTGGTCAGTCATACCAGCATAATTACCTATAGCGATAGAAGAATCCTGTTGACCAGTGATACCAGTTTCATAACCAATAGCAATAGAAGAAGTATCATTATTACTTATAATTTCAATTTGATTATTAAAGACAATGTTACTATCATTATATACATTTAACGTATCATTAAATGTAGTTACTCCAGAAACGTTTAAAGTAGTAGTAGTAACACTATTTAAAAAGTTCAATTCATCGTCTACTTCAATGTCACCATTGTTATATATTAATCCTTGGCCGATACTTGGATAAACTAAGTTCATTTTTATAAATGATACTCCAGACGCATCTGTATTACCAGTTATAGCGTTTTCTTTGTATTGAACAAATAATGCTCCAAAGAAATCACTTCCTGAATTATCCACATTGTATCCATACCTATATAAATCAACACCACTAGCGTCGCTAGCAACTGTTAAGGAATTATCACTACTATTATATTGATAAACACCGTTATTTATTGAATTCTTACTACTATCTTGATATGTTAGTACAACTCTGTCACCATTACTTAATTCCAAACCTCCAATCTCTGTAGGGATATTATTAAAATCAATATTAAATGTACTAGCAGTATCAACTGGACCTTTAAAGTTAATAAGGGTATTTGCCTGTATACTTTCAAGGGTAACGAATTGTTTTGATAATGTTGCTATATCATTTCCAGTATAAGTTGGGAAATTATTAAATTTGGTAGCTCCCGAAACATTCAAACTAGCATCAATTGTAGTTTCTCCAGAAACTTCTAGAGTGCTATTAAGTGTAGTTGCTCCGGAAACTTCTAGAGTGCTATCAAGATTAGTAGCACCGGTAACATCGAGAGTACTATCAAGATTGGTAGAACCACTAACCTGAATAGTTCCTACTATATTTGTATTACCAGACACGTCTAATGTAGATTTTGGAGAATCTGTACCAATACCAACATTACCATATGAATCAATAACCATAGTTGGACCTATTGGACTATATCCATAACTAGAAGTAGAATCTAATATTTTTGTATTAAATTGTAATTGTCCAGCAGTGGCATCATCATTGGCCGATATATATTCAATTGTAGGTCCTTCTTTGTATGTGTTTGCATTATCACGAAGAGTAAATGCCATTTTAACACTTTTATTAACATTATCAGTAGTATCCATGTTACCTAGAATCAAAGCGATGTTACTAGCATCAGTATTACTTGAATTATTTGAAAAGAAAGTAGCAGTAGATGTGTAAATGTTACTAAAATTATTATCAGAACATCGTGGTGTAATATAATTATTACCAGTAATAGGTTGAGACAATGAAGCCAATATATAATTATTTATTTCAGTAGGTCCATTAAGTGTAGTAGCTCCAGAAACTTCTAGAGTATTAAGTGAAGAATCACCAGTAACTTCTAGATTCTTTAACGATGAATCATTTGTAACAGTAAGATTATCGAGTGTAGTATTTCCTGAAACATTCAAACTAGCATCGAGTGTAGTAGCTCCAGAAACTTCTAGAGTGCTATCAAGTGTTGTAGCTCCAGAAACGTCCAGAATATCATCGAGTGTAGTAGCTCCAGAAACTTCTAGAGTAGAATCGAGTGAAGTATCATTTGTAACAGTAAGACTATCGAGTGTTGTAGCTCCAGTAACGTCCAGAATATCTTTCAATGTAGTTGTTCCAGAAACTTCTAGAGTAGAATCGAGTGAAGTATCATTTGTAACAGTAAGACTATCGAGTGTTGTAGCTCCAGTAACGTCCAGAATATCTTTCAATGTAGTTGTTCCAGAAACTTCTAGAGTAGAA
>Ga0209302_10000336_pt1 | contig 28628 bp, 20 predicted proteins | sample ArcOceMetagenome_2_FD_187445 | JGI IMG/M metagenome (GOLD analysis project Ga0209302, IMG submission 187445) | Marine eukaryotic phytoplankton communities from Arctic Ocean - Arctic Ocean ARC135M Metagenome (SPAdes) (version 2) | ecosystem: Environmental > Aquatic > Marine > Oceanic | place... | reverse complement strand
TCAGTTCCTGATACGCTTCATTCTACCCACCGCCGTCTGGAGCATGGAACTGACTCACATTAACTGTTTCCGATGTCCTAGTGTCCTGCCCTCTGCTCGGAGGTGTGATTCCCCCACTCTTTTACCTAAAGAGTCAATTAGTCTTCCTCCAACCAAAGAAGCTCATAAGGCTCCAACGTTAACTCATCGTGAGTCGAGACCGTTTTTCCAGTCAATCGATCCTTCAAGAAATGCGATAGCCCTTGGGTTCGTAAAAGGCGTACGTCCACCGTTTGCGAATACTCGGAAAAATTGCTCAACACCGTCAGCGTCGCAGTTTCGTACCAGCGCAAATACGCGAGAACGTGCGGGTTTTCGACAGGAAGCAAACGCATCTGATTGCCATTTAAGGCTGGTATGTCTTTGCGCAGAGCAAAGAGCGCTTGCATGAAAATAAAGATACGCTTTCGGACGGATTTTTTCTTTTTAACTTCCTCCAACAGAGTCCAATCCATGCGCGGCCGATGAACCCAACGGTTATCACTGGCGTTGTTGACATGGTTCAAATAAGTATAGTCATTCAAAAGCCCCCACTCTTCTCCTAGGAAAATAAGGGGAATCCCACCCACGCTACAGATCACTCCATAGATCATCTGAATACGGCGCACCGCCATATCGAGAAGAACAGGATCCTTCAAATCCAGTGCCTGCTCCAACCCGGCCAATGAAGCCATGGTGCCACATACGCGCATATCTCCAGTATCCTCATTATGCTGAAACGGAACGCCAGCAGCAAAGGAACCCGAAAAGCCCCCGGTATAAAAGGCATTCAAGAAGTCGCGGTGGTCCTCAGGATTGATCCCAACGGCCCAGGCGTCATCATTATCGAACGACCAACCGATGTCATCATGGCTACGCAGATAATCGACCCAAGCAGTGCCCGCTGGTAATTGCTGACGATGACTCAGTGATTGCTTGAGCAGCTTCGTTTCCCGGGTCGCGAGACTCTCCCACAGTAACGCCATCAGCGTCGGATTATAGGAAATCTGGCACTCCTCACGATCAATATAGCGCACCACCTCATCGGGGTGCACGATGGCCTCGGACTTAAACACCAGCCCAGGCGCGGCGATACGGCATACGGCATTCAAAGCCTGAATCAACGTGTGTGCCGCCGGTAAATTTTCACACATCGTGCCCATTTGTTTCCAAATAAAGGCGACCGCATCGAGACGCAGCACTTCCACTCCAGTGTTGGCCAGAAACAACATCTCTGCGGCCATGGCACGAAAGACCTCAGGATTGGCATATTTCAAATCCCACTGAAAGCTATTGAAGGTAGTCCAGACCCAGCGCTGCATGCCCTCATGCCAAGTGAAGTTGCCCTTTCGGACCGTCGGAAAGATCTCACGTAAATGTTTCTCATATTGATCCGGCACCGTGCGATCAGCATAGGTGTAGTAATAGTCTTGGTATTCGCGCTGGCCCTCTTGTGCACGAATAGACCATTCGTGATCATCGGAGGTGTGATTAAAAACAAAATCGATCACGAGTGAAATACCGACTTTGCGGAAATCACTGGCGAGTGCTTTCAAGTCGTCCATCGTGCCCAGCCTTGAATCGACACTGCGATAATCTGAGACCGCATAGCCACCATCGCTCTGCCCTTCCCTCGAAGTTAAGAGCGGCATCAGGTGCACATAGGTTAAGCCTAGATCTTTTAAATACGGAATTTTATCACGTAGCGTGTTGAGATCATCACTAAATAAATCGACATACAACGAACCGCCAACCATGCGCTTGGACAAGTACCAGCTCGGATCATTCTCGCGACGCAGATCCAGTTGATACAACTCATCTGTTCGGCTCAACCAACAATCAATCGCGGTCAGCAGAATACTCTCTAGATAATAAAAGAAGTCGTAATGCTGCCCATACAATTGATGTAGCAATCCAAATAAGCGCGGCCAGTGTTCCACCAACCGAGCATCAACCATCTCTATCAGTTGGGCATTGGAATAGCGCGACTCCGTCGAAGCTTCGATCCGCAACAGGATTTTTGGTCGAATACGGTCCAACGAGCGCTTCGCCTCATAGACAAAATCCAGATCAGGCATCAGCTTCAAACTCCACCTCCACCTCCATCGGAATCGTAATCGTATCGAGGAAATTATAATATTTAATCCCCTCGATGATACCGGCGGCGTGATGTGCCTCTGCAAAATAAATCCGCGGATAGTTCCTTAATTTATCTAGCTCTTTACTGTAATTGCCAACGACAACACCGAGCGTACTTCCCGCCAACATGCCTTCATCATTTCCAGAATCACCAGCGATTAAAATATGCTCAAGCGGGAATCCCCATTTAAAAGCCATGTGACGAATGCTAACTCCACTACCAGCACGAACTGGAATGATATCGAGGAACATGTCCAGTGATACAATCGTCTTCGCGCGGATGCCATTTTCACGCATGATCCGCTTGATCGCAGCCAACTTCGGAGCGATTGAAAAATCGACTTTAAAACTAATCTTAAACTTCGACTGCTCACTTCCTTCCTGTAAGTACAAGCCTTCGACTCCGAGTAAAACTTCGCGGATCCGATCAGGCTCCCATCGAAAGTTGATATGTTTTCTCCAGCTTTGATCCAAGGTGTAATTCTTGCCGTAATAAATTTCGGTACCGACCGAAGTGATCAGGACTTCAGGATGCGGAATGTTAAAGTCCTCCATCAACTGCACGACATCTTCGAAACAACGTCCGGTTGCGATGCCGAACCCGATATGATCCTCCGCTTCACTGATCAGTTCGAAGAAAGACCGCATAGCTTCTTCATCTCCTGTCAGCGTGTTATCGATATCAGCAATGATCAGACGATCTATCTGCGGCAAACGACGTGTCTTACGCCCACGAGCAATCTCAGGCGGTGCCGTCGCCTCATCCAAGATTTCATTTACATCACGTAAATAGCGCTTCACATGACGTGCCCATAAATAATGGGTACACACATTTTCCAAGCCAGCCTTTGACCACTCATTCCACTGCTCCGAATCGATCAGCGCATGCATCAGCGCCTTCTCAATGGCCTTCGAGTCAAACGGATCGACGAGTGTTCCGTTCTTACAGTTTGCAATAATATCACTCGGACCGCCATCATTCGTCGCAACGATCGGGGCACCGCTCGCAGCGGACTCCAATAAAGTGAGACCGAAAGGCTCGGTCATCGCCGCATTGATGAACACGCCTCGCGAACTCGTAATCATACGATAGAGAGCAGGCACCTCCTCTGACTTTTGTCGTTTCGGATAAGCAACCTTCCCGTAAAGATCGTAAACGTCTATCAAGTTCAGCACATTCGAAATAACTGTCCGCTGCCCAGCAGGCATGGAACGTAAATCATCGCGACTGCCCATGATTAAAACTAAATTGGCTTCGCGTTGGAGTGCGGGAGATTCACCATAGGTGCGAACCAGCATCTCTAGATTTTTACGCTCATCCGGGCGCGCCATCGCCACAATCATTGGTTTATCTGTAGCATGCAGAAAGCTTTCAATATCTCGCTGTAACTGCGTCTCCGGCTCGTCTTCGCGAGGCGGATGAAAGGCACTTAAGTCCACGCCCGGTGGAATGACCTCCATGCGTTCGGGCACGTAGTGTTCATAGCACTCATATTGCTCGCGCACTTCTTGGTGTGTGCTGGTGCAAATCAACGAGCAAGTTTCCAAGGCAAATTCCTCTGCTTCAATACGAGCGGTAATCGCGTAGCGCGCCTCAATATTTTCAGGGCTCACCCCAGATTCAAGCAGACGACTCTTCTTCACCCGCCCTAGAGAATGCCCGGTAAAGACAAAAGGCACCCCCAACAAACGAGCCAACTGCCCGCCCCCGTAACCTGCATCGGCGTAGTGACCATGAATCACATCGGGAGTCGAATGACTTCGTTGAAAATGATTTAAACACTGGTCCACAAACACCTCCAAATAAGGCCACAATTTCGTTTTACTCAAATAGCGCTTAGGCCCAAAAGGAATGCGTACGATGAAAGCCTTTTCAGAAATCTGCTCCTCCAGCTTCGCATAATCGTCCGAAACGCGATCATCTACCACTTGCCGTGTGATCAAATCCACCCGATCCACTTCGGGGCTTTCGGCCAGCGCACGGGCCAATTCCAAAACATAGCGTGTCTGACCACCAGTATCTTCATCGCGACCAAGCTCAAGGTTTTCACCTCGGATCAGTCCATGCAGACTGATTAATGCAATACGTTTTACTTTTTGATGACTCATAAGTGTTTTACTTTGGTATAAAATTCTTTTGAGGACGACGTCGCGCCCTGCATCGCACAAACCTTCGACGCAAAGTGACTGGCCTGGCGAACAATCGCGTCAGCCGAGAAGCCGGACAAAATACCATGAATGGTGTAAGCTGAAAAGGAATCGCCAGCACCGACCGTATCCACGATGCGTTCAGGTTCGGGCGCGGGAGAACAAAGCGCCTGTCCATATCTTCGCACAATCATCGCCCCTTGACTGCCGCCAGTTAACAAAACGTTTTCGACGCCAAAATCGTCTATCAATTTACGCGCATAGATTTCGCTATCGGCAAAGGCGATCGTCTCCATTCCGAGCACGATACTTAGCTCATCAATATTCAACTTCAACCAATCGGCACCGATCACCCACTCGCGCAGCACCTCTAATGAATAATGTGGCGCGCGCAAATTCACATCAAAAAAACGCTTAGCAGATGAGCGCTCAATCAGCGATTGTAGTGATCGCTTCGAGTGATCATTACGCAAAGCCAACAGCCCGTGATAAATCAGCGTTTCGGACACATGTGCGACATCATCAATCGCATCCCATGCCCGCGGCCCACAGATTTCATAAGTCGGCTCATCGTCTTTGATGGTAATATAAACTTCACCCGTCGCATACTCGGCACTCGTTTGCAGCCCCTGAGTCAAGATGCCCCAGTCGATCATCTTATTACGGATGTTCTGCCCCCCTTCATCGTCACCCACGGAGCTAATGAACAGCGGCTGATAGCCAAAACCCCTTAACCCCCAAGCCACATTAAAAGGAGCACCACCAAGCACGCGACGGCCCCCAGGAAAACAATCGTAAAGCACTTCACCGAACACAACAACAGCGACAGATGATGCTCCTCTACTTAAAGGATGTTTGGCTTTCGGATCTTTATTCTGCATATGTTCTATAACAAATAGCAATCTAGTCTGCTTGTTGACGCCGACTGAATCTAGAGCTTAATGCATATTATATAACGCCGAACTATGAATGAATACAACCCTCAACCCAAAATACCTGCCACGATGCTTGCCACCGATCTCGACGGGACTCTAATTCCCTTACCCGGAAATGATTCAAATAAAGAAGCGTTAGCTCGAATATTCGACGACCACGAATCAGGAGCCATTAAGTTAATTTATGCAACTGGTCGCCATTTCGAATCCGTTATCGAAGCAATCGAGACATACACCCTTCCTCGACCAGAATGGATCATCTGCGATGTAGGCAGCGCCATTTTTAAATTAATCGAAGATGAGTATACGCGCTACATGCCTTATGAAGCGCACCTATTGGAAAGTACTGGATCCGTCAACAGGGAGCAGGTTGAAGAAGCACTTACGGGAATCGATGATCTCGCCTTACAACCACCCGAATACCAGCAACGTTTTAAAGTCAGTTATAAATGCACGACAGAAACGCTCAGCAAGTTAGTGGCTACGATCGAAGAACGTCTAACAACGGCCAACATGCCTTACGATTGCATGGGGAGTGAGGATCCTTTTATGGGCTGTGGCCTCATCGACGTGCTACCCCGCAATATATCCAAAGCCTATGCGCTTCTTTGGCTAGCGACTCACGACGATTTCAGTCCTGACGAAGTCATTTATTCTGGCGATTCAGAAAACGACTACGCGGCGCTAGTCAGCGGTTTCCGCGCCATCGTAGTTGCCAATTGCAGCGACGGCTTGGTAGACAAGGTTCAACAGAAACTTAAAGCCCGCGGTCTGGAAGAACGCCTTTACATCGCCAAAGGCAAAGCCACCAGTGGCGTACTCGAAGGCTGCCAACACTTTGGATTAATGAAGGCGATGACATCATAAACAGCAGAGCGCACCGAGGATCTTCTATCACTGACTCAGCGATGACTCCGCGATGAGTATCCATGAGCGCAGCCCGAAGGACATATCAAATTACTATTTGAATAAGGAACACCATCAACCAACCAGCCAGAACAAGAGGCCGCGAGGTGCACGCTGGTCGTGCCGCGCAAAGCATTACATTCAAATCCAAGTGTGCCCGCAGTCCGCTGCGCCCTCAACCAGCGCAGCCTTTCTAAGAGTCGCTGCGATACGATCACAAGATGCACTCAGGCTAAGATTGCGACCGCCCTGCATTCATCAAGCGCACGCTATCTCGATCCTACCTGGGATCAGTCATGCTGAAAACGAAACAGTCTTGGTAGGCCGCTGACGTACGGCATTCCCTCTCAGCTTGACTGAAGGAGCCCATGATCACTCATACCGCAGTGCATCGATGGGATCGAGCCGAGCGGCCCGCAAGGCGGGATAAATCCCGGAAAGTAAGCCAATCGTGCTACTGAAGAGGAAGCCGTAGAACATCGCGCTGACCGGCACGAGACTGATGCTTTCGCCCGCCGGGATAAGATTGCGGGCCACGGAGAGCAGGCCGACACTCGCCACTAGCCCGACGAGTCCACCGAGCACGCTGATCACAATCGCCTCGGAGAGAAACTGAATAAAGATGTCGTGACTGCGCGCACCGATCGCCTTGCGCACACCGATCTCGCGAATGCGCTCACTGACCGAAGCAAGCATCACATTCATGATCCCGATGCCACCGACGAGAAGAGAAATGCCCGCGATCCCGCCGAGTGAAAAGGTGAAAGAGTTCTCCAATTTCTTCAGTTCGAGCAAGCGTTCTTCCTGAGTGCGGATCTCAAAGTCGTTAATGCCGCGGTGCGTGCGCGTCAGGGTGTTCTCGATTTGTTCAATCAAGTCCGGCAGATCTTCGACACGGTCGGCTGTAATGTGAATTTCATTGACCACATCATTACCATTGTAGCGGCTCATCGCGGTGGTCGCCGGAATATAGTTCATTCGGTTCTCCCAGTTGAAACGACTTCTCTGACCGGGCATCGAGTTGATTTCGGCCAACTGCCCGACAATCGTATAGACTTGATTCCTGAGACGCAGTTGCTGCCCCACGGCACTATCCAAAGAGGGAAACAACTCGTCGCGCAGATGCGATCCAATAATAATCACGGGGCTTTTTAATTCTATATCCATGTCCGCGACGAATCGCCCGTATTCCATTTCGCGGCTGCCGATGTTAATATAATCTGGGCTCACTCCGTGCAGGATCGCACCCTCGCGCCGACCTTGGGCAATAAAACGTTCATATCTCATATCAACGATCGGCGTGGTGTAGACGGCCAAGGGAATCGCATTCTGAACCGCGATGATGTCGCGCCAAGTCATCCCCGGCGAGATTCCGGCGATGTGTTGCTGCGCCTCCGGAGCCTCGGCCGAGTGCACCTCCAACTTGAGAATGCCTCCGCTCTGCTCGAACGAAGCGCGCATATTCCCCAGCATCCCTTGGACGATACCAACCATCGAAACCAGCGCGGCCACCCCAAGGATGATGCCGCTCATCGAGAGAAATGAACGCACTTTATTGGCCCAAATTTCGCGTAGCCCATTGATACCACCGGAATAAATGTCGCTCAGAAGATTCATGATTTCGAGTCCTCCACTACCTTACCATCCTCCATGCGAATACGCCGATTGGCATATGCAGCCACCTCCTCATCATGCGTGACGATCGCCAGTGTGATCCCTTCCTCTAGTAACGAGGCAAAAAGCTCCATGATCAGGCCGCGGTTTTTGGTATCGAGATTACCGGTCGGCTCATCAGCGAGTATCAGGCGGGGCTGATTGATCAGCGCACGCGCGATCGCCACCCGCTGACGCTCGCCGCCGGACAATTGGTTCGGCGTATGTGAAGATCGGTGCGCCATGCCCACACGCTCCAGTGCAGCCATTCCCAGCTCACGCTTATTCGACACTGCGCTACGGCTATAAGTAAGCGGAAGAAGCACATTATCTACCACGCTTAAGCGCGGTAGTAGGTTAAACGACTGAAAAACAAATCCGATGCGGCTAGCGCGTAAGTCAGCGCGATCGGCTCCGTTAATGCCAGTCACATCCTTACTCTCAAATTCCATACGGCCTGCTGTCGGGCTATCCATGAAACCAAGCACATGCATCAAGGTGGATTTGCCCGAACCGGAAGTACCGACAACTGCGATGAACTCACGATCCTGGATCGTGAGATCCACCCCGTCGAGCGCATGCACCTGCTCGCTGCCGACGGTGTATGTGCGCCGGAGACCGGACAGCTTAAATATAATGTCTGACTCAGTCATCGTTGCGAAATTCACGAGGGCGGCTGAGTCGAATGACATCGTCAACCGCTAGGCCCGATTTAATTTGAATATGCTGTAAATTGTTAATGCCGATCTCGACTGTGCGCTGCTCCCAACGCTCACCGTTTTGAACAAAAACGTAGCTTCCGCCTTCAGTCGCATTGAACACCGCCGAAAGTAGCACCGAGATGGCCCCTGTGGCCGAGTCAATCGGGATATCGACCGTGGCACTGATCCCAGGCCGGACGCGCGTATCAAGCGCTTCAAAAAAGACCTCGATCGGGAAGACTCTAACATTGCCATCCTTACGCGCGGACAGCGCGATCACGCCGATCTCGCCATCCAGCTTGAAGCGGGGAATCGCATCAAAACGCAGTTCCGCTTGTTGGCCCAAGCTCAAACGCTCGATATCCACCTCATTGATATTGGCTTCCATGTAAAGCTCCTTGAGCTGTGCAATGGTGATTAAGTTCGTGCCATTTGAGACAGAAGTCGCCCCGGAAATAACTTCCCCATCAACCACGTCGAGGCGTGTCACAATACCGTCGTGCGGGGCGAGGATCGTCGTTTTGGAGAGATCTTCCTCGGCGTCATCCAGCCGGGCCTGTGAGATTTCCAGATTCAGTTGGGCCAGTTCGTAGTCCGTCTGCGCATCGAGAAATTCCTTCTCGCCGACAAATTTCTTCGCATACAAATCCTTGAGGCGCTCTAAGTTACGCTCGGCCTTATCGAGCCGTAGCTGCTCTGCCTCCAAGCTCCGCTCGGCCTCGCGCAGCCCGGTCTCTAAGCTAGTACGATCCAATTGAAGCAATGTATCGCCCTTTTGCACGGCGTCGCCCTCTTTGACGGGAATGACTGTAATACGCCCACTGATTTCGGACTTCACAATGCTATTAAGCAGAGGCAGCACCTCGCCAGTCGCGGAGACGACGGACTCCAAATCACGCAATTTAGCCGTATCGGTGCGGATACCTGTCGCCTTGGAGTCTGCGCTCTCAGAAACATAGCTGAACAGCTGGTAGCCGCCGGCAACGATAAGAACGAGAATGATGAGTGTTACTATAAAGCGTTTCATTAATTTAGTAGATCTCCTTTAAAATCGGATGCGTTTTTAGGTCCGGGGCCTCGGACAGCGCCTCCATCATTTCCCAGGTAAAACCATTACGCGCTAAAATAGTGCCATCGACACGACTCAGACGAACCGTCGCACGCAAGGTATCGATCATCGCGGAGAGATAATTACTCCGCGCCTGATCAAAATCACGCTGTGCTTCCAGCACCTGTCGATACGCCACCAGCCCCGCCCCATAGCGTGCACGGGCCTGTTCGAATGTTTCTTGATTAAGGCGTAGGGCGGTACGCGTCACTTCGATCCGCTTCTGCCCAGCATTGACCGCGCGCCAGGCACTACGCGCTGCGAGGGCCTTTTGCTGTTTGATCGCATATAGGCGCACCGTCTCCCGCTCCAGATTACGGTCTGCCTTTCGCACGTTCGCGCGGGCCTCTCTGAAGCCCAATGGGAAACGTAACTCAAGCCCCACGTTCCAGTCATACCCGGCAGCATTGTAGGCATCACGATAGGCTCGTTCTCCATCCGAATCGCGACCGGTATAATTCACTCTCGCAGTCAGGTCCAAGTCTGGGCGCGTATCGTCTTCCGCCAGGATTTTATTAATGTGCTGCACCTCGATCGCACGTTCCTGCGCCTGCGCATCGGAATCCGAGAGGATGGTGTCGCGCACGACCACAGCCATCGGACGTAAGATCGACAGCTCCGCAGGCAGCGGTCGTACCGCGACGTCGCCGCTGAGATCGTCCAGAAACGACACCGAACCCATCAATTCACGCAGCACATCCTGCGCGTCTTCGATCGCACGTTCGGCTTGGATCACATCTTCCTGTTGGTTGACCAGCTCCGCCTCGGCTTGCAGCACTTCGAGCGGCGTGACCAGCCCGAGCCGTTCACGTTCACGATTCTCTTCGAGTAGATTCTCCGCCAGATTGATGCTCGATGCGATCAATGTCAGCTCGGCTTGAGTAAAAGCAAGATTCCAATACGCGATTTCCGTATTCGAAATCACATCCAAGATTTCAGTGCGTAGTTCAAAGACCGATTGATCGGCGGCCGCGCGGGCACGGGCCAGCGGCGCGAGATTGACCTTAATCCATGCGTCTTTCCACAAAGGCTGGCGGATTGAAAAACCGACGTCGGTCGAGTAATCCGGATTACGTGCCGCATTATTATTCGAGGCGCTGCGGCTGATCCCGGTATCCACGACAACATTCGCACCCGTCGAAAGATTTTTCTCCACGCCGAATCGAGAACGGCGATTCTCACTCTCCGGAATAGAGGCATTGTCGAGCGAACTATTCTTAGCCGCCGACAGAGATTCGCTGCTCGAGGTCGAGCTAAACAGCTCAAGATCAAACGCAGCTTCCTCAATTAAGACATCGTCCACAGCGTTGGCCGGACGATACCGCGCCGTGATGAGACCGAGATTATTCGCCAACGCCTGATCAATCGCCGCCTCCAATTGCAAGACCTCCCCAACCGGATTCTTATCAGCGCCGACGACCATGCTCAAAGACGCGAGAAAAAGGAAAAACGGAGAGCTAAAAGACATGGGTATAGGGCATAATCGGACGGAATCTGCAATAGTTCCCTCATACGTCTCCGAAATCAAACAATTGTTCCGTTTATAATGCCCTTTAGCTCTTTCCTCGCTAGGTCGAAACAGACCAACCGCTCCCTTGACCAAAAAAGGCACCACCAGTTTTGCATAACCAGTTAATTTTGATTCGGCACTTGCTAGTTAGTAAAAGTCACCTTCCGTTAAGTCAGTTCATGGCACTCGAAAACAGACTCCAAAATTGAGCAGCAAGTGGCTGTATTTATCAACTGGGCAAGCCGCTCAGACGACTCACCCTAAAATCCATCCAGCATGCGATGGTCACACACACAACTATCCAAAAAATATACCATACAATGAATAAATCCAATGTTGTAGACATGACTTTTTTTGACACTGCGGCACTGCAAGGCCTCAGCGACGCAGCACTGTCTCAAAAAGCCATCGAACTGGCGAAAGTCATTCTGGAAAATGCGACGCAACAACAAAGCCCAGCCGAGCGTTACCAAGCGTGGAAAATGTCACGTATGATGGAAGACCCATCTGGTAAGGCCCTCACGCTGGCACTCTCAGACCAAGTGTTCCGCCCGGTCAGCCACAGTCGATCCGCTGATCGATTTCGCTATCTCGTCGATCAATACGGTGTGCCCGCTTATCTGCCGCTACACGAACGAGTCGGCATGAAACTGGGAGCGATCGCATCGCGGTTCGTTCCAAGCATTGTGATGCCCGCAGTTTCTCAAAAACTGCGCAGCGAGAGCGCCGCAGTCATTCTCCCAAGTGAGGACGCCAAGCTCAAGCCGCACCTCGCCAAACGTAAGCGCGAGAAGACACGCATGAACATCAACCAATTGGGTGAGGCGATTTTAGGAGAACACGAAGCAGGGAACCGGATCCAACAAGTACTTGATCGGCTTTCCAGTCCCGACTGCGAATACGTCTCCGTCAAAATATCTGCGATTTTCTCGCAAATTAATCTGGTGGCCTATGAGCAGACCTTAGAACAAATCAAAGCGCGCATTCGCCGACTCTATCGTTGCGCAGCAGAGCACACTTTCACCAATGAAGCGGGCACGGTCTGCCCAAAATTCGTCAACCTCGACATGGAGGAATACCGCGACCTCCGTCTCACTTGCGACGCCTTCATGCAAGTGCTGGAGGAAGCAGAGTTCGCCCAACTTCCCGCTGGCATTGTGCTGCAAGCCTACCTCCCCGATTCGCATTCAGTACAAATCGAACTGACCGAATGGGCAAAGCAGCGCACCGCGAGCGGTAAAGCAGAGATTAAAATCCGCATCGTCAAAGGCGCCAATCTCGCAATGGAGACCGTTGACGCGAGCATGCATCATTGGCCGCTAACAACTTACGCCTCGAAACTCGAAGTCGATGCCAACTACAAGCGCATGGTGCACTATGGTTGCCGCCGAGAAAATGCCCGTAGCGCCCGACTCGGCATCGCCTCGCACAACCTGTTTGAAGTCGCCTACTCCCTGCTTGTACGCACACGCGAAGGCGTCGAGGAGTTCGTTGAGGTCGAAATGCTGGAAGGCATGGCAAATCATCAAGCACGCGCAGTTCAAGCAATTTCAGGTGGCATGATTCGTTATGCGCCCGTGGTTAAAAAAGAAGATTTTCACTCTGCGATTTCTTACCTCGTGCGGCGATTGGACGAAAATACCCACGAAGAAAACTTCCTCCACGACATCTTCGGCATGCAACCGGGCTGCCCCAAATGGACGAAGCAGAAAGCCATGTTCCTCGCCGCTTGCGAAATCAAGGACAGCGTGCAAGACACACCAAATCGTGTGCAAGAGCGCGCCAATGAAACATTCGCCGCGGATCATCGAACAACCTTTCACAATAGCCCGGACACTGATTGGAGTCTGCGGGGTAATGCGCAATGGATTACCGCAAAAATCGAAGCGATGCGCGATGCGGAACATCCAACTGTGCCGCTTCAAATCGGCGGCCAAACGAGAATCACCAGCGCACTGGGCCAAGGGATCGACCCCTCCCGTAATATTCCGATTTATAAATACTCGCTCGCAGATGCCGACGACGTGCAAAAAGCACTCGATTGCGCTGAGCAAGCACAACCCGCGTGGGAGGCGAAATCCATCGAGGCACGCTCAAATATCCTCAAGGATGTCGCTGCAGAAATGGAACGCCAGCGTGGCAACTCCATCGCAATCATGGTGCTCGAAGCCGGCAAGGCTATCCCGGAAGGCGATTCTGAAATCAGTGAAGCGATCGACTTCGCCAACTACTACGCAAGTAGTCTGAGCTGGGATGGCATGGCCGACGGTTCAGAATTCAAAGCACTCGGCACCGTGGTCATCACACCACCATGGAACTTCCCCTTTGCGATTCCATGCGGCGGCATACTTGCCGCACTGATGGCCGGCAATTGCGTCATCATTAAACCTGCTCCCGAGTCCGTGCTCACCGCGTGGGTCATGGTCAATCAACTCTGGGATGCCGGCGTGCCACGCGAGGTGCTCCAGTTCCTGCCCTGCCCTGACAATGAAATCGGCCGCAGCTTAGTCGCCAGCGACCGCGTCGGCGCCGTCGTGCTCACTGGCGCGAACGAAACAGGTCGGATGTTCCAAAGCTGGAAGCCGAACATGCGCCTCTTTGCGGAAACATCGGGTAAGAACTCATTAATTATAACCAGTGCCGCCGATCCTGATCTAGCGGTCAAAGACTTAGTCAAAAGCTCCTTCTGCCACTCTGGCCAGAAGTGTTCGGCGTCTTCCCTGGCGATCCTCGAAGCAGATGTTTACGATAATCCCGCATTCATGCGTCAACTCAAAGATGCAGCCGAGAGCCTGACTGTCGGACAATCATGGAACCCAGCGGCCATTGTGACACCAATCATGCTCGAACCAGAGCCGAACCTACAACGCGCGCTCACCACGCTCGACGAAGGTGAAGAATGGTTGCTTGAACCGAGGATTCTCGAAAACAACCCAAACCTTTGGACGCCGGGTATCAAGCTCGGCATCAAGCAAGGCAGTTGGTTTCATCAGACAGAGTGCTTCGGCCCGGTCTTAGGCCTGATGCGTGCGCGCGATCTCGGGGATGCGATGCAAATTCAAAACGGCTCCAACTTCGGACTCACAGGCGGCATCCATACATTGGACGAACGCGAGATCACCGTCTGGCGCGAACAAGTCGAGGTCGGCAACGCCTACATTAACCGTCCAATTATCGGTGCGATTGTACAGCGCCAGCCATTCGGCGGATGGAAAGATTCCTGCTTCGGGCCCGGTGCCAAAGCAGGTGGTCCGAACTACGTCTCACTCTTCGCCACATGGTCTCAAACGACCCCGCCGACTCAGACTGCTAACGTGTCAGCTGCCGTGCAGTCGTTACTGACCGAGCTTAAAGCATGCGTGGAGGCACCCGAACAACTCGATCAGGCAGCAGGCAGTTGTGCGCACTGGTATGCTAAAGAGTTCTCAATCGAACACGACCCATCGGCAGTGCAGGGTGAAACGAATCACTTTCGCTACGTACCGCTCAAACGCCTGTTAGTGCGTGCGGATAACATATCGGATACCGAGCTCGCCATGGTGCTGATCGCCGCAGCGACAGCAGGTGTGCCAGTCGACATCTCAGCCAGCGAGAAACGCGCGATCACGGGCATTGATGTCACCATAGAATCCGATCAAGCACTGGCTCAACGACTCGTCGGCACCACCACAGACTACGCCAGCCTACGCGCTCCCGGAGCAAGCGATACGCTGCACCGTGCAGCCAACGAGGCGACACTGCAACTCATAGACTCCAAGGTGCTGGCCAATGCTCGAATCGAGCTGACGCACTATTTCCGAGAGCAATCGATCTCCGAGTGCACCCACCGCTACGGTAACATCATTCCAAAACCGGAAGACTTATAATCCTTTGCTCCGCTTAGGGGAAGCCGCGAAACCATGGTAACGAATGCATCTATAGACCGATTAGATTAGATTCCTCACGATTATCTTTTCGGTAACCACCCGCAATCGACGCGCCCCAGTTTTCGTGTCTTCACGTGTCTTTTGCTGGGCTCCTGACTGATTCCAATCAATCCCCTTCGGCGGGGCTAAGAAGCATATGCGGCAGACCTTCGTCCGAGCCAAAATAATCGTAGCCTTCGCCGTACGCGATTTACTCCGTGCGGCGGGTTAGGAAAACTCCGCGCGAAAAAATGGATGCTCAACAGTTGCATCCAGCTTCCACGGGGCCGCATTTCTTCGACCGCGTAGAAAATCGACACGTGTGGCTGCTACGCGCGCTTACGACCACTGCTGTAAAAAAGGCAAACAGGGGGCCTGTCGTAATGTTTGCAATTTACCGAATTTGACAGGAGGGGAAATGGAGCAAGTGGGGAAATGGGGCAAACGTTTAAACTAAACACCTACATGCTCCTACTCCTGCCTTTGCTCGTTCTTCATAATTGATATGACACAAAAGACTCACGCCCACGTGTGACTTAAGCATACAAGCCCTGCAAGCTTTAGCAGGCTCACCAACTTCATCAGCTCGTCTATTTACAAAAAAAGCGGGAGCCTTAAAAGGCACCCGCTCGCACTCAATAGATAAGAGAATTACATTGGTGGCAGAAGAACAGAATCAATCACATGGATGACGCCGTTCGATGCAATAATGTCAGTCTTCACAACAGTTGCTTCGTTGACCATCACCTTACCATATTTGACAGTGATACTAATTTCAGCACCGTTGACTGTAGGTGCCTTCATTGTTTTCACATCCTTCGCTAGTACCTTAGCGGGAACGACGTGATAAGCGAGAATAGCCGCCAGTTTACTTTTGTTTTCTGGCTTCAGTAGACTGTCGATCGTGCCTTCAGGTAGTTTGGCGAATGCAACGTCAGTCGGTGCAAAGACAGTGAAAGGGCCATCGCCCTTGAGTGTCTCGATTAAACCAGCTGCTTCAATTGCAGCCGCCAAAGTATTGAAGTCCCCAGCTGCAATGGCTGTATCAACGATATCAATCGAAGTGGTTTTCTCGTGAGTATGAGCTTTTGTTTCATCTCCAACTCCACAAGAACCACAGTGAGCGGACAGTGAAAATGGGATGACTACAGATAGCATTGCGGTGAGTATAAGTATTTTTTTCATAACTAACATGTTCTAATTAATGGTTAATTCACAGATCGATACTCGAAGCTGAACCTTACACAGAACTTTAATTTCTTCGGAATAAAAATAGAGCTCTTCAGCAAAATCGTTGAGTCGTCTTTGGCTCGGTCAGTGCTCTAATTTGAGTCGTTTGGCAGGGGCTGATTTTCACTTCAGCTTTAGGCCGATTCAATCGCGTCGAATCCGGTGGTAAAGATTTGTGTTACGCGCGCTTTAATCAGAATAAACGGCTTGAGTCGCGCCGAAGGTGTTTACATATATCACAGGCAATGAGATGCATCCCCACACTTCTAGCATTCCTTTTTGCCTTTACAAGCAACGCACGCGCGCAGGTCTATGCAGATGTCTCGGTTTCGCATGGAGCAAATGCTCTGGGTACTTTTCGAATGCAATTACACCATGATAAAACGCCACGAACTGTCGCAAACTTCATCGGTCTAGCGACTGGTCAACGTAACTGGATAGACCCGACAACTGGTAGTGTTCAAAGGGGAAAGCCCTATTATGATGGCTTGATCTTCCACCGTCTGATCCATGATTTTATGATTCAAGGAGGCGACCCGCTCGGTACGGGAACTGGCGGGCCTGGCTATATTTTTCAGGATGAATTTGATAGCAGCCTGAGCCACAGTGGTAGCTACGTCGTATCAATGGCAAATAGCGGGGGGAATACCAATGGCTCGCAGTTTTTCATCACACTGTCGGCGCCCACGAACTTGGACAATAAGCACTCTGTTTTCGGCGAAGTGATAGATGATAGCACTTACCCAAACAGTCGAACGTTGATTGATTCGTTCAGGAGTAGCGCCAACTTCCCGACCAGCGCATCCAACCTGCCAAATACAGCGATCACCATTACTTCGATCGTGGTCTCTGGCCCGGATCTTGCCGGCTTCGATATTCACGCAACCAACTTAATGCTCCCGACTGTATCGAATAATTCGATCGCAATTAGTCACGACAGTGCAGACGACAGTTTCGCCCTGAGCTGGAATGCCCAGCGGAAATTCGATTACCCGATCTACTTCAGCACAGATCTTGAAAGCTGGATACACGCCGGCAATCTTCTGAACATGGATGATGTGCCAAATAAAGAGATCGGCATCACAGCAATCGCGACAGCTCCCGCAACCTTTTATGTGATGTCTGCGATCGACTACAGTGCGGTCCCTGATGCCCCCCAGGACATGCTACTGGCCGGCGGCGTGCTCGGACTGCATCCCAACGGTGGCACTTTGACGCTGACATTTGATGGCACCGGGCTCGGCACTTGGACATTTGTCTACACAGACGGGGTGACAGCCACGGAATCTGGTAGCATTTTATCGTCTAGCCGAACCAACAACTCATTATATCCCGTAATCCCCACGTCCGGTGCCTTCATAAGCATTGGTCAAACTTATGCCCGCTTCCTCTCGTTGCGACAGATCACGGCCTTATTGGATGGACCAGCTGGGCCAGATCGACTCACCTTAGTACAGCCAGTGCTCTCCTTCCACAATCAAACGACTGGATGGTTCGATGGTGGCGCAAACAATGATTCGGGCGGCTTTGTTAACATTCGGGGCGAATTCACATACACTGCGCCCTGAGCTCTAAGCCGAGCACGTTGATTTGGTGAATCCCCGAGCCGATTACGAGGAATTCTTAAGGGACGAGCGAAGCCTGTTCAGGCGGGCAACGTATAGACGTTCAGTGAGCTCTTAGCTGTTAAAAAAAAGCAGCGCCTTAGAACAGTTCCGATAGCCGCTGCGCGAACCGCTTATTTAACGCTTGTAGACAGAAAATTTAAGAAGCAAATTTAAGGATAGCAGTCGACTAAACGTCACTATTTCCATCGATTCCGATGAGCATCCTCAAAATTTCCTTTTCAAAATTTCCGCCCCTTTTTTTTTGCTTTTCGACAATGCCCGTAAGCCTCCGTTGACCTCCACTCGCATTTCCACAATAGGTGGCGCGGTTTTCCCCGTTAATTTCATGATCATTGACCTGATCGTTGCCCTTGGCATTGACTAAGCCAAAGCGAAAAGAGTCACTCTACTTTACAGTTTTAAAGAGTAAGCTTAACGTGAAACATATTCTTGTCATCGTCGCTATCGGCCTTGGCCTAGGATTATATCTATGGCACAAATATGCTGGAGCCTTCCGGATAACAAACTTACTATGAAAATAACATTCTTTAGAAACATAACCCTGATCCCGATTTTATTAATCATGAGCTTATTCAACGGATGTACCTCCCATGCTCCTGTCCCCACGCCTGAACACGTTGACATCGATCGTTTTATGGGGCGCTGGTATGTGCTCGGCTACACCCCGATCATCGTCGATAAGCAGGCACACAATGCGACGGAGCACTACCGCCTAGACGAGGACAATAAAATTCAGACGACGTATCAATTCCGCGATGGTGGTTTTGATGCCGAACTCAAGACCTATACCCCCGTTGGTTGGGTTGAAGAAGATGTCGCCAGTAATGCCGAGTGGCAGATGCAGTTCATCTGGCCGTTCAGTTCGGACTACGTTATTCTCTATCTTGCGGAGGATTACTCACGCACGATTATCGTGCACCCGAATCGCAAGTATGTCTGGATCATGCAGCGTGAAACGCAAATATCCGATGCAGACTTCGAAGCGATGATCCAAAAGATTGAAGCCGAGGGCTTTGATCGATCTTTAATCAAAAGACTGCCGCATGACTGGTCCGGCGAGACCGAGCGTTTAGCGGAAATGAAAGCGGCGGGGCTTTAATTGATCAGTCCGTTTATTACTCGTTAAACTGATTGGTTCTAATGGAATTAAAGGACACCCACATCTTGAGGCGCTCAAAAAATGTTTCGAATCGAATAGCGACAATGCGCAAGGAGATGCTTGTCGGGGACTCAATCTCATTTCTCGCAGCCGATTCCTACTAAAATATCGCACGATGCCGATTGCGGGGCACTGACATGCATGCCGTATCACATGGCGGCCTAACTCGTGATATATTACGCTAATTGCGAATCGGCTCGGTAGAGATGTTTGCTGCCGGATTGCCCGCGGAACCAGTGCTGCCCTCGCCGCCTGGCATAAGCCACGAGCTGTTGCAGCGGGCCAATGATCCGATAAAACATGCGCCCATAACTCTGCACATTCTCAGACCAGTGAGCGGCATCCAGTTGGAAACGATCTAGCACCCGCTTTAACTCCACTGGAATATAACCTGGCTTGTCACTACGGATATTCTACCCGGTCCATTCCACCAAACTCAAATAGGTCTCCGTATCCATCTGGGTAAACGGACTCTCTGCCCCGTCCAAATCCAATAACCACGCGCTCTGCACACGACGCGCTTGCTCAACTTCAATTGCTTCTTTCTGCGCACAGGTAGGTGCTTTCACATCGCCCAAGGCCTGCAAACGTGCGCTCGCACGTTGCGAGTGTACACGATCATACACACTCGTAAAATAGCTATCCTCTAAATTATCCGCCATTTGAGCCCGCACGGGGTTCAAATCAACATAGGCCATGCAGGCCAAAATCGCGCCTTCATCCATCAAGCGCTGACATTTGAAGCGTCCCTCCCAGAAGCACCCGGTGCAATTGTCTTCTTTATTGGCTCGTCTCGCCAGCGGTTCATTCAAATAACGCATAAACCAACTCAAATCTTTCAAACGCTCACGGCAGATTTTGAGTTTTTCAGGATCATTGAGCAACTGAGCTAATTTTACAGGATCAAATGCCTCCCCGCGCTCGCGGGCGCCCTGACCACAAAACAAGCGACACCAACGCTCGGCCACCTCGTGGTCGCTCCATTGTTCAACAACATCCGGACGGCAGCGCAGCACCAGCTGCAAGTGGTTCGACATCACTGCATACGCAAACACATCAACCGCTAATAACTCACTCAATAACTGCACCCGCTCACGTATCCACTCGCGTCGATGCTCATAATTACGCCCGGTATAATCATCCAACCCACAAAGAAAGGCACGACGCACGCAACGCGAGATGCTCGAAGAGTGCAAAGGCCGTGTTGGCAGTGCCGCTCATCCGACGCAAACGCGCCCTCTTCGAGAGGCACGTCCTACACCAAGGATCAATGTAGAACGCGGTTCTTTGCGAAGTTATTATGCTCGAAGAGTGCAAAGGCCGTGTTGGCAGTACCGCTCATCCGACGCAAACGCGCCCTCTTCGAGAGGCACTCCTACCACTGAAGAAAAAAAAGGCTCTGCCCCCACTTCTCTTTGCCTATAATAACCGCGCTCGCCAAGCAATCGCCGAGCCCTACGCACGGCAGCGGACGCTAGTGACTGAGATGGCAATCGCGGCAGCGAAAGCCATCTCAGCGAATGTCGAGAATGGATCGTTGCGGTGCGCTTACAACAGCGGCGCGATCACTAGACTCACAATTGCCATCACGTTGATGAGGATATTCATCGAAGGACCGGACGTATCCTTGAAAGGATCTCCCACGGTATCACCGACCACACATGCGCGGTGCGCATCCGAGTTTTTACCGCCATAGTTTCCTTGTTCGACGAATTTCTTAGCGTTGTCCCAAGCACCGCCACTGTTGGCCATCATCAGCGCGAGTAACACACCGCTGAGGAGCGCACCTACCAGCGCACCACCCAGTGTTTCCGGGCCGAGACCGAAACCAATGACGACAGGCGCGAGGATCGCAATCGAAGCAGGCAGCACCATGCGTTTGAGCGCCGCGTTGGTCGCAATATCAATACAACGATTAGAATCGGGCTTGGCATTGCCATCCAGCAACCCCGGGATCTCACGAAACTGACGACGGATTTCTTCAATCATTTCCTGCGCCGCATCGCCCACTGCATCCATGGTGATCGCGGCAACTAAGAATGGGCATAGGCCGCCCAAGAACACGCCCGTAAGCACTTTGGGGTCAGACAGAATCAGAGCAAAATCGACGTGGTGTGAGCGGACCACATTGACGTAAGCAGCGATGATCGCCAACGCCGCAAGTGACGCAGCACCGATCGCAAAGCCCTTACCAATCGCCGCGGTGGTATTCCCCACTTCGTCGAGCGAATCAGTGATCTCGCGCACTTCTTTGCCGAGTCCGGCCATCTGTGCAATGCCACCCGCATTGTCAGCAATCGGGCCGTAGGCATCGATACTCATAGTGATACCGATGGTTGCCAGCATACCCACAGCGGCGATGCCGACACCATACAGACCGGCCATTGAACTCGCGCCGAGCAGCACCAGCGCGACCACCGCGACCGGTATCGCCACGGACTGTAAGCCCACCGCGACTCCACGTATCATCACTGTCGCGACGCCGGTCAAACCAGCCTTAGCAATCGAGCGCATCGGGCTGCCTCCGGTATAAAACTCGGTCGATAAACCAATCGCGATTCCGCCAATCGAACCTGCTACGACACAGAGCCAGACGTTCATTGAGATACCGAGCAAGGTCACCACCGCGATCGCCGCTAAAATAAAAATAAGCGCGGCGCCCATGGTTCCGGTGCGCAGTGCCTTGGCGGGATCTTTCGAGGCCGACAACCAAACAATACCGATGCCACTGAAAGAACACAGCAGGCCAGTCGCCGCGAGTGCCAGTGGTAGGAAAATAAGTGCGTGAGCGGTTTCGGCAAGTAGTTCGACCTGCCCGAGCGCGAGTGTCGCGGCGATCGCCATCGATGCGATCATGGCGTTGCAGTAAGACTCGAACAGGTCCGAGCCCATACCAGCCACATCGCCGACATTATCACCGACGTTGTCCGCAATCACACCAGGATTGCGTGGATCATCCTCGGGAATACCAGCTTCCAGCTTACCGACGAGATCAGCGCCCACATCCGCAGCTTTGGTAAAAATACCACCACCGACACGAAAGAAAATAGCCACTAGCGAACCGCCCATCGCGAAGCCGTGTATAATGTGAATATCGGCCTTGTTGCCACCAAAGAAAAGGAACAGCCCACCGACGCCGATCAGCCCCATCGAAGCAACCGTGAGGCCCATAATCGAGCCACCAAAGAAAGCGGTCGTCAGCGCGCGAGCAGCCCCATGTTCGCTGGCAGCGAGCGCCGTACGGACATTTGCCTTGGTCGCGGTGAACATGCCAATCACTCCCGCCAGTGAGGAGCACAGTGCACCAAGAAAAAACGCCAACGCCTCGTAGGGGTCTTTTAATATCAGTAGCCCGCCGACCAACAGCGTAAAGCCGCCAAGGATGACGAGTTCACGGCGCATAAAGAGCATCGCGCCTTGATGAATCTGCAGGGCAATATCGGCCACCTCACCGCTGCCACCAGACTGTTTCATGATGTTGCGGAAAATGATTCCAGCAACGAGAAGACCAACCACACCCAGGGCAGGTACTAGTAATTCAATTATATTCATAGTTTAGACTTAGCGGATTAGTAGCGCTCGATTGTATCAGCGGAATTCCACCAGCGGTTATGCTCACCTAGGAGTGCATCCTTGTTGGGCATCGGGTAGTACAGAAACTCTGTTTGGTCACCGATGTAGAAACCATTTTGCACCATGTAATAAATAATATTTGGACGCGTGCCGCGCCGCTCGATTTTAGTCTTTTTACCACCATTACTACCCAGCGATGCCAGACAGGTTCGCAGATGGCTGATCGATGGATACGGCAAATTGCTGACTTCGCCACTTTCAGGATCGTGCGCAAGATTGCCCAATTGCATGTCCGCAAAAGCGATCTTGGGCATATAGAGTGGATTGTCTAGATGCGTCACATACTGACAGAATTCACGCGGCTCCAAAGTGCTGACCACGCGTGGGCCGACAGGGCAAATCTCCTGATACAAAAAGCGCGCGCGGTCTGTCTGCGGCTGGTAGGTGCCCTGCTGAAGGGTGAGCACCAGGCCGTCCTTAGTGACTAAGTGTAAATCACCTAGCGCACTGAGTGGCACCCGCTCTAAGACACGATAGATCGAGACGTAAGCAGAACGCCGAGGCGTGCCATCACTATGATCGGTACAGCGCGCGCGCGCCAAGTCCATTTGCAACTCGGCAATATCGATATTGGGATCGACGCTGAGGAAAATAGCATGCGAGCTAGATTGCTTTTTATCGCCATTGGCGAGGTATTTCCCGAATTGCTGCGGGGGCAGCATCGAAAAAATCAATGCCTCCGGGGTAAACGACAGGTAGAGATACTGAGACATAATTGGGGTATTAATGTGTGCGTAAACGCTAGACTATAATGCAAGGCACATAGTTAGATGATATGATCAGCTTGCAAGGAATAATTTTGAGCAACGATAATAACATTAACCATGAATATTCGTGCGGGTGTCTTTCCTCTCAAGTCTTACACTTCACCCTCGTGCTATTATACTGTCGCGCACAAAGATTTGTGAAAACAGAATGAATGAAGCCGCTCTCAAAGTGGCGCGTATTGGCGAAGCCGTTTCGATCATCAGACTGCGATGACGTAGAGTGCTGCAAGATGGCTCCTCGACTCTGCGCGAGATCAATTATAGTGAGAGTGAAAGTGAGAATGAGAGTGGGAGTTGAAGTGAAAGTGGGAGTGAGAGTGAAAGTGGGGCTCCGTCGCGCGCAGGCGCTGATGTCGAGGGAGGACGCGCTTTGCTCGAATGGTGAAGTTTGAAAACTGCTCACCGAGTGCATCATTAGTTGCAGACAATTCCCCCTGCCCGGCACACTGCCCTCGCGCTAATTAGTTATTTGCCTGTCGCGCTCCGTTCCCTAGTGCGATGGATGTCCTTACAGGCTCTTCTGCGATGCGCCGCGCCGCGCTCGTCCTACTCTTGTTTCAACGACACGCTATGCGCGGCGAAGCCTGCACCGAAGGAGGTGAGCCAGAGCTCTTTGGCTGGCGTTGATGTCTCCAACATTTCTTGCAGCGTGATCAATACCGAGGGGCTGCTGGTGTTGCCATATCGCTTTAAGGTCGCTCGGCTTGGAGATAACTCGGTCGGCAAGACCTGCTCCAGTGCGTCGATGACATCGCGCCCGCCAGTGTGATTTACGATCTGCTCGCCCGCCGAATGTTGCGTTTGACTATAGAGTTGAGCCACTGCACTGGCGGCTTTTCCGGGAACACTGCGGTGGAGTTTATTGCGAAGCTTGCCGCCTGAATTTACGAAGCGTAACAGCTCTCGTTCTTCGGGGCGATGTAGCGTGTCGAAATTGCTGATGCGATACCCCGTTCGATTTGGATCCATACTCCAAATCGAGGCTGAAGCGGCATCGCCAAACAGGCAGGCGCTGATCAGCACGCCGGGATCGTTGTCTAAGTAAAAAGCGGCCGAACAAATCTCGACTGCGATCACGGCCACCTTCGCTTCAGGCATGGTAGCCAGAAAGCCTGCAGCACTGCGCAGTGTGGGGATGGCGGCTCCGCAGCCGAGGCCTACGATATCTTGCAAGTAGGCATTGTTCTTCAGGCCCATTTTTTCGCTGACATAGCTACTCAGTCCCGGGCAGAGGTAGCCGGAGCAGGTACAGATAAACAGTGCGTCCAAGTCAGTCGCCTGCAGCTCGGCGGCATCCAGCGCTTTACGCAGTGCCTGAAAAGCGAGCTGAGGTGCGGCCCGCTCGAATTGCTGATTCAAGGACTCTGCGTCGAGGGAGAATAAGGTCTCGACCGAGTCGGTCTCAAAGTGTCGACGTTCGATGCCGGAATCCCCTAACAGGATTTTTTCTAGTATCAGCACGGATCGCTTTGTGAGATCGTTTAAAGCCTCGGATTGGTTTAAGATCTCCCAGCATTCTTGTTGAGTCAGTGAGGTGCGGGGTGTGCTATGAGCGATGGATTGAAGATACATTATTTTTACTCGGATTATGAAATAGGATGAAAGTTACTAGCACTGCCAGTCTGTGTGTTCGGAAAACTCGATGATAGGACCCGAGGTTAATGTGTAAGAGCGTAGAGTAGTCGAAAGGGAAGTATCTTAGCTGTGCCGAGAGCCGCTAGGACTTTGTGACGCTTCGATTGAGTTAGCCATGGGTGTAGCGCTTGGGCGACCTTGAGACGTGATTTGAAGCGCTGTCGACATTCGAGGTGAATACTGCGGCAGGCATCGTTCCAACTGAGCATACCAGTAGCATAGTCCATTAAAATGGGATGGGCAATTTCTGCGGATTCAATCGCGATGGACATGCCGTTACCGGTGAAGGGAGGAATCACGCTATAAGCATCGCCGAGTTGCAGACTCCCTGGTCGGGGCGCGGGCATTTGACTGAAGGCGATGCCGGCCACTCCGACGTGACTCAGTGGGTCAATCTGGCTGGCTTCGATGCGTTCGGCCAGTTGCGTCAAACCGCAAGCTCTGAGATAAGCGAGTAGCAGCGTCTCCTTCGAACTGCGAACATCAGGACGGAGCTTAAAGAGCGCGCAGATATTGGTGCGGCCATGTTCGATACCGCTTAAGCCGATGTAACCTTGGTCACCCATGTGCATTTCCAAATCAGCGCTGGTGACGAAATTTTGTGAATGTAGTTTCAATCCGATCCAGTCGGAGCGGGTGGATTGGCGACCACTGCAATTGACGACTCCATCCTCAGGCGCGACCGACCAACGAGATTGGCAGATCAAGCGACCGCCTGCGGCTTCAAAACGATTGGCGAGTCGCTGATCCGTTTCGTAGCGAGAGATGCCATAGGCCGGACTTGGCAGGGTGGATTTGAGCACGCAGCGCGCGCGCACAAACCATTCGATACTGCGGTGCAGGTGTGCGCCTGCGATCGTGTCGCTAAGGCCTTGCCTCGCCAGCGATTCGGCACCTTTGCCACAGATAAACTCTCCGCAGACACGATGTCGCGGCAGAGTATGCGCCTCGTGCAGCGTCGTCGCCACACCGGCAGCTTGCAGCGTATTGGCTAAACTCAGTCCGGCCAGACCCGCACCTGCTATGGTAATCGGTTTCATCGGCGAGTGGCGACCATGCGATAGCAGCCCATCCAGCTTGTGGCAGTTTTAATATCCCAATGCTTGGCATTCAGGCCGAGCAAGTTCGGCAATTCGTCGCCGACAAATCCCGCTTCGATGCTCACATCCCCATCATGCAGAGTGACATGGTTGAACCCGATTAAGCGACCCGCAGCCAATTGGTATTTATGCAACTGTCGGCGGCAGGGTTCTGATACCAGTATCGATTGGATTGGGGAGTCTTGGATTCGCGCACCCAGCTCAGATAAAGCAGCATCCTCAAAATGGTGCAGGATTAGATTGGCTAACAGTGTGTCAGCAATTTCATAGCCCGTAGAGCTGAAAAGATCTTCTTTCAACCATTGGATTTGAGGGGGCAAATCATCCGGCGGATCAATAAGATCAATCGCGGTATAGTTTAGATTTTTAAAGTGATCAACCAGCGACATTGCTAGATCCCCACCGCCCGCACCAATCTCCAGACATTTTGTATCCTGAGTTAAGCGACTAATTTGTTGTTGAAACCATTTATGCGAACCCAAAAAGCGATTGATAATACGCAGGTCACGACGACTCGATTGAGCATCTGGATGTTGGTCTGGAAGCGAATCGAGTATTTCTGGTGTAACTTGCCTTAGCATCGCTCAGATACTAGAGACAATGGCTGTTCCTGTCAAATATCGTGGGCGATCGAAGATGCAAAAAAAGGCAAGAAAGAAGGGGTCCAAAAAAAGCACCAGTCCAATGTTTCATGATCCCACTTAGCGTTTGTTTACCATGCCATTGAGCCAGTGATCGCACGGGAGAGTCGGATTGAATTTGAGGGAGTACATTCCGCTGTGATCCATCGAGTAAACCACAAAGACTGGATCTTCAAAAAAGAAGCAGTACGGCGCAGTTTCTTGAAGCAACTTAACTCATTCTTAAAAATGTGAGTATAGGAGCTTCACCGCTGGCAGATAATGAGTAATCGTTACCATTTATTAATCCACACAATAGAGCCGAACCTGGGGCAATGCATGAGATGGTTGCAGCCGACTTTTACGAATCGTTTCAGACGCTACTGCAAGGTAAGCGGACGAGTGCTTGCTCGCCAAGCTGCCCTAAGGGCAACCGCTTGACTCATCCGCTCTGCAGGCTCCGCCATCTCTGCGCGGTCGCGCTCCGTCAGGGACGGTGTAAAGCAATTTTATTGGATTCTAATGCGCTAGGTCCAGTCAGTCATTAAATTTGCTTAAATCCTATGCGGGCTGGTCTAATTTCAGTCGAACAGGTTCAAAACTTCGTCGATTGTAGCTTTCAGCAGATATGGCATCCACGACGACACTGGAGTTTTTGCCGATTTGATTGCTTTTTAGAGGCCGCAGGTAGTTTAGCAGATAAGCTGCATGATCTGGTTCTTTATGGGATTACCTCATATGGCTGTCTTCGGAGTCAAGTAAGCGTAAGCGGCTGATTTTTAAAAATATGATGCGTGGCGGGGTCAAAAGCAGTCGAGATTTCAAGCAGTCAATATTAAAGGATATTAGCGATGCGCAGACCTAAAAGTGGTTAAATTGGGCGCAGCTGAAATGAGTGAACTAGGCGAACGCACCGTGGTCTGAGCGCTGGAGCGCGGTTTTGACCTGACGCTGTGCAAGTGTTTGTAATGGATGGCGGGCTCGGCAGTATCGTGCCGAAACCGAACTTATAGCGTCACCTCACTCTTTGATCGCAAAGAACGAAAAAAATCTGCAACTCACCAGCTATCAGCCAACACTCTCCGATTCCTGCCTTGCTAGACCATCGACGGTAGACCTTCGTCCTATTTTGTAACATACGCAGTGACTCTATGCGAAAAGTGATCATCCCTACCCTTTGGGTGCGTTCTCAGAGCAAAATTGAAATATATAGTTTGTGTTTTTAATTTTAAAAATTATATTATCTTTCTACCTCTCTCTCACCCAAAAAAATAGTGCGATGATGAATCTACGCGGTGAATCTCTCAGTTTTAAAACACTGGCACACAATATCTCAGATGCAGTCGTCTTGACAGACGCGGATGGGTCTATTGCATGGACAAATCCGGCCTTCCGCAAACTCTGCGGTTATAGCCACAAAGAGATACTCGGGCGTAAACTAGGCCAGCTACTGCAGGGTAAAAATACCGATACAGCCACCGCTCAAGCATTGCACGATGCGGTCCATAACGGCCAATGCATCCAGTCTGAAATTTTGAACTACCACAAGGACGGGCACCCTTACTGGGTCTCAGCATCGATCACTCCCATCAAAAATGACACGGGGAAGCTGCAGGGCTTCGTCGCAATCGAGCGCGACGTGACCGGCAGACAGCTCCACGCGCAAGCGCTGGAAAAGCAAGTCACGCAGATTTATTCCGCGCTGCTGCGATCTGTAGCAACAGCGCGCCGGCCATTAGCGGCGGATGATCCCTTTGCCCGTGAAGTAAACCACGATGAACTAGCGCCGCAGTGACCCAAAAGTGGGGCCATCGCAACCATCCACAGGCTCAG
>Ga0209302_10000333_pt1 | contig 28845 bp, 34 predicted proteins | sample ArcOceMetagenome_2_FD_187445 | JGI IMG/M metagenome (GOLD analysis project Ga0209302, IMG submission 187445) | Marine eukaryotic phytoplankton communities from Arctic Ocean - Arctic Ocean ARC135M Metagenome (SPAdes) (version 2) | ecosystem: Environmental > Aquatic > Marine > Oceanic | place... | reverse complement strand
CAGATGATTCCGATGATTCCGATGATTCCGATGATTCCGATAATTCGTCTTTATCAATGTCATCTTGGTCTTCCATAACGATGTATTAGTATATGATAAATATAATTATTTACGTAATATATTTAAATATTGGAAAATATAATGTATATTCTATAATAGTATATAGATGCAAACAGTATATATTCTTAAGAATTGTTTAAAATCTTATAGAGCACTGATGTTGTTATATCAAAAACCAGATATATCTACTAATATAATAATAGTTGACTCTTTCTATTACAAAGTGTTAAGATTGGATAAGAGAGTAACGAAATTCCCATTTATAATAAATACCGCACCTACAAATACCGGCCTGATACCCAAGATAGCTAAAGTTTTACCCCTTGAACTTTTTATAGACTTATCGGGCGATACGGACGAGAATGTCAATAAGAGACCCAGGCGAGACTATAATAAAATTATACCAAACCGGGATTTAATACATAAGAGTTTAAATACTCGTAGAAATTATCCCAGGGAAAGACCGGTACCAAGACCGGCAAAGGGTGTACCGATTATAAGAAAGACTGCAGATGGGGGAGTAAATATTGTATTAAATTAATAAATGTATTATTTAATATACAACACTTTATGAGTTTGATTTGGGATTTTGATGAAAAAAAGAATTATATATCCATTAATAACTACAAGGTTATTGATTCTAGAGGAGCAAGGCAAAGTTCTGAAATCCTAGAAGTAATAGACGCGTTAATTGCAAAATTACAATTCACTCTATTATTATCTGGGAAGGCGGGGACTGACATTTATCTTAAATTACTTGCAGACACCCCACATAAGGTCCAAGAAATGCAACTCCCAGAGGACCAAGGGTCTATTATTTTCGAGGGATTAAATAAACCCAAGAATGTCCGCAGGACTAAGGGTATTAGTATTGGGAAAGATAAAAATTACCGAGCGGAGTATAGAATAATATTTTTAACACTTAGATATCCATCCGGGAAATTTAAACCGTTAGATAAGCTTATACCCCTTGTTGCACACGAATTGACGCATACAGCACTTAATCATGTAACCTGGAAAGATGATAATCATTCTGCACTATTTAAACAATATAATAAAATTATTTTAGGGTATCTTAAACAAATATAAAATAATAACTCATTATAAGACAAATCTCTACAGATGTTTAATAATATTATATATTCAAAAAGTCTATCTAGACCATCTAGAAGCGTATTAGACCCAGATCTTTATAACGAGTTTAAAAAAATAAAAATAGATCCATATGAAAAATGTAAAAAATATAGCATAAAAGAATGCTCCCATTCTTTTAAGGATTATGTTATTATTAAAGACTACGTATATTTTTCAGATGCTCTGAAATCTATAAATTTAATACCCAAAGGCAATTTTTTAATAGAAATAAAAGATATATATACATACCCAGATATACAGTTTATAGTGTTATTGAGTGAAATATTTCAAAAGGTTGAATATAAATTTTCTAGATTTACAAATGCATGTTATGTATTTTGTAAGGGTCTGAAATGCGAACTAAATATAGACAGGACGTATGTAAAAGACTTTAGTATTAAAGTTAATTCTAAGTTAATACAAAAGGTTTTCAATTACAACTGCGAATTCTTTAAGAAAATGATTCATTTAAATGAAATATTAACACTAATATACAATGAATCGTTAGATTTGTCCGCGTTGATAAAGGAGATTGACGTTACTAACGATTATTACATAGCTTATATAAATAAAAATAATATTTATAAGGTATGCAATTGCGACAGACTTTTTAACAGTAGAATGCTTAACTGTTATATATGTGAAGATTGTTTATCTCTTAATGTTATAGACGACATCACCCAGTCTTCTTCTGGGCCGTCCACGCCTTAGCAGCATTGCCAAACGCTAACTTATGATCATACTTATCCCCCTTTTCTTCCTTTTCTTTTGCAATCTCCTTTTGCACAAATAAATTATAAGGAGTTGGCGTTTTCTTAGTACCGTCATTTTTTTTACCCTTACGCGACGATTTATCGCCGAAAGAGGAGACCGACTTTTTTAAGTCCGAGACCTCCTTTTCTAAAGCCTGGATTCTTGCTTCACTATCACCCATTAATGTATATGTATATTGTATTTATCATTTTTTAAACGTGTTATTTCTGTGTTTATCGCACAATGGAAAATTGCCGTAGTATTTTTTGTTAAAAAATTCTATACCACATTTTTTACACGAAAGTTTCTTATCGGTATCTGGATCAATGTAGTAAGTTTCTTTTTCTTCTCTAGCCATTGTTATTATAGAATCCCAGTCTACTTCCCCGGTATCTTGATTAATAAAAGAGTCCGCGTTCGTTGTCATTATATTCTTACGCGGTTATATATTTTCCTAAGAAAAAAAATGTATTATTATATTAAATGGCAGAAAAGGAAAAATCGGGTCCCCCAATTGGTCTTATCATTTTCTTGGTTGTAATGCTTTTAGCCTCTGGGTATTTTTATTTAAAGCTTAAATAATAACGCCGTAATTGTCTCTAAAGTTCTCCATGTCGCTCGTTAGGAATATAACCGAGTCTTTGTAGTTAGGGTTATCATGTTTAAATTTCTGATAATAGGTCATCTGCCAGGGCCACAATAGCTTAGACTCGTACCTGGATATAAAATATACAACCTTATCGTTATACAATGCATGCACACATTTTATCATTAATTTATTCCAGTTTGGGATAGCGTTAGATAGTTTTCTTTTCTGTGGCAGAATTGGGGTGCTCTTAGGAATAATATCTTCGTATGGAACTAACCCGGGGCGGGCTCCGGGGACGTGAACCGTTTTGCTCCAATCAAATTGAGTAGACTCTTTGCATTTATGACAAATCGCGCAATACAAACCCGGTTTAAATACTGAAAATTGAATATTTTTAGAAGATGGATCCTGTTCACTTTTAAAATTCTTAATCAATTTATTGTTTTTCCATACGCATAGGTGAACACCTATTGGGTCGTAATAAGGGCCATATTCGGTGTCACTAAATGACTTGTAAGTATTTTTAATTGCTCCATCGCCCCGTCTCTTAACTTCTATGTAATCAAGTGCTTCAATTGAGCAACGTTTAGGGTTGTAAATATTGTTCCACTCTTGTTCATCTGTGAATTCCATATTTCTATATTCTTCTATGGAAATTAGAATATTTTCATTTTCTTCAATTTCGTAAACACGTTCGGGGATGTCTTTGGATAGATTTTTTACAACCCCCCGACCCGTAATCAAGGTGCCCATATTAATATATTATCTTATCGGTTATATTTTTAAGGTGAATATTTTTTTGTAAATTATAATGTGTATATATTATAAAATGAGCGCTGTAGTAATAGTACTTTTAGTAATCCCAATTCTTATCGCAGTAATCGCGTTGTTTTATATAATTAATAAGCTCTACCCAGGTGGAGTTGCTGCTGCCGCCACGTCGGATGAGGATGCTAAGATGGCAATAACTGGAGGAGTTGACGACGACGACGCCCCAAATTATAAATTAAAGGAAGTTAGTGCGGGAGAATTTCAATTAGAACAAGCAGAATCCGACGACGACTCCGACAGCGATTCTGGCGACGACTCCGACAGCGATTCTGGCGACGAAGCTGAAGACGCTGTAAATGCTATAATAGCCACCGACCCTGCGGTTCCGGTAGGTTAAAATAAAATAGATTAAAATATTTAATTAAAATATTTATTAATAATAAATGGAACATCTTTTATTCAAAGCAACTCTCGCGGCTGCCGTTTTAACGTTTTTTATTATTCTATTTACCAGAAAAGAGAATAACTATTTATCAGCAGCGGGTGGAAATACTAAAAAATTAATGGTAGTAGATCAAACAACTGGGGCTATAACTTTTTTGAATAACAGTGTGCAAGGGATTAATGACCAATTCACGAATAGCGACGCGACACAGACAGCTCTATTAAAAACACTTTTTGGACCAAACCTAGACGGCGAGGGGGGAACTTTCAAAGCTAAACTTGATGCTGCGGTCCTCCCTCAGGCGAAAAGGACATTGCTGGATAACCTCGAGAAAGCGTGGGATGGCTTCTCGAAAGGTTCCTCGGGCGCTGATATGCGCGTCGACTTGAAGGGCAAAATTCCTTTCGGTTGGGGCATCCAGATAGAGGCTTCGTCCGACGGAAAATTCAAAGACGGATCCTCGCGTTACCTGTACGACGATCAGTGTGACAACAACTACTCCGGCACAGAGAAAGCCAGGTGGTGCTCGTCGATACCAGTAAAGAACACGATGCGAATTAAAGCCTCTGATTATCAGCCTGCGGCATAAAATTATTAAATTAAACTGTAATGTAATGTAAGGTAATGTAAAAATACACACAATTCATTAATTGTCAGTATTTTTCTATTTAATCTCATTTACAGTTCATTACCACTTTAGAAGTCGTCAAGGATTTCTAGTTCCTTGTCGACGATCTGTTCAGGGCGGTTGTAATCTGTAACACGCTGTTCGAAGAAGTTGCTCTTGCCATCAAGAGACATGGTGTCCATGAACTCAAATGGACAAGTTACATCGTAAATCTTCGGGTATCCCAACTTTTGGATCAAACGGTCTGCCTGAAACTCAATGTAAGTCTTCATAGAATTTGCGTTCATACCGATAAGATCACAAGAGAATGATTCGCAGATGAATTCCTTTTCAATGTCAACCGCCGTTGTAAACATTTCGTTAATTTCATCAACGCTCAATCTATTCACGATGTATGTATAAAGCAAGACACCAAAGTCTGCGTGGAGAGACTCATCACGGGCAATAAGTTCATTACTCTTACCAAGGGCTTTGGTCATTAGCCCCTTTACATACTTAAGCCAAAAGATAGCGCAAAACGAGCCCGCAAAGAATAACCCCTCGACGATTGTAAACGCCACAAGTCTCTTAGCAAATGGGATGTCACTGTTTAGCCACTTCTTAGCCCAATCCGCCTTTTTCTTCACTCCCGGAACTTCCTTAATCCCGTTTAGAAGTCTTAGTTTTTCCTCCTGATTTCCAATGTATGTATCAATCATAAGAGCGTATGTCTCAGAATGGATTGTTTCCATTGCAGCCTGCCACCCATAATAAGCTCGGATTTCAGGGACCTTAATTTCCTCAATAAAGTTTATAGAAAGATTCTCAAAGATAATACCGTCAGACCCAGCAAAAAATGATAGGATATTCGAAATGAAAAACCGTTCATCATCGGTTAACTTTTCCCAATCTGACGTGTCGGCTGAAAAATCAATTTCTTCGGCCGTCCAAAATGCTTGCTGATGGCGCTTATATTCGTTCCACACTGTAGTCCATACAATAGGGTACAAAACATATCTATTAGAAGTTTCTGCGAGAATCGGTTCCATCTTGTTATATTATAATATAAGATATATCTTTATATTTTATATTTTATATTATACATTATACATTATACATTTCATTTTCATTTCATTTTCATTTAATCGTCTATACGTAGCTTACACTCCGGCGACGACCGTAGTTGTAAGAAATCTTCGCGCGGCTTAGACGAGCCTTAAGAGCCTTGCCGGTTACCGGGGTCCTTGTGTATCCACCCCCTTTCTTGGTCTTGTAAATACTGATACCATTCTTTACCGCAATAGCCTGTAACTCGTTTACAGTAATCTTCTTAGTCTTGTCTTTTACGCATCTCTTCTGACCAGAGCCCTTACCTTTGCGCCACTTACTGTTTGGCGAGTATCCCGGTCTGCAGACAGTTGCCATGCCAAACCTACTACCAGAAAGTCTGCCGATTGCGGCGGCGCCCCTCATGGCCTCCATGTCCATACCAAACCCCATACCAAGCTCAGATTGAGCGGCTTTAAGTCCGGCTAAAATGTAATCTCCGCCAAACCCATTCTTCTTGAGTACAATCCTCCACGCCTGCTTAAGACTGATGCCTTTCCGGTGATGAAGATTCATGGCTTTCTTAGCGTTAGCGTGAATTGCTCTTTTAGTCATCTTTCTACCACGACGGGGCGAACGACGGGGCGAGCGGCGCGAACGGCGGGGCGAACGGCGCGAACGGCGGGGCGAACGGCGCGGCGAGCGGCCATTGCGACGGCGGTACGCACGGCGGGCCGCGATAGCCTTCTTAGTCATCTTTAGTTTCTTACCATAATTAGTCATACCACGCGGCGATCTAGGTCGGTTTGTCAATCTTCTGGCGGCACTGTATGCTCTACCAGGTGATGAACGTATACTGGAGAGTAAACCTCCCCCCCTGGCCCTAATCGCATCTCGCCCAGCCCTATTAAACGGACTGTACTTGGACCCGAAAACAGATAAATCATCATCATCGCCCTGCATACTCAAGGGGATGTTACCGTAAGTTCTATCCGTCATCGGCGACTTACGTCTACGGATCGGCGACTTACGTCTACGGATCGGCGACTTACGTCTACGACGGGGCGAACGACGGGGCGAACGACGCGGCGAACGGCGCGAACGGCGGGGCGAACGACGGGGCGAACGACGGGGCGAGCGGCCATTGCGAAGACGGTAAGCACGGCGAGCCGCGATAGCCTTCTTAGTCATCTTTAACTTTCTCTTACCGAAACCCATACCGAGCGACCCCGGTACGGCTTCAATTCCATCTAAAATGTAATCCATTATTTATTTTATTATATACTTTTATTTTTTTTTTGAATTAATTAGAATTACATTACATTACATTCCACAATCGCAAGGAACTGCACCGAAGCATGATTTACTATGACCATATTGCATACTAAGGGGTAAGTTACCGCGCGTCTTTTTGCTCCACCTGAAGTTAACAGAGTCTAACTCATCAAGGTCTTCGTAATTTTTCCGAGAACTTAAAGGTCTTACAGATGACTGAATTCTCTTACACCTACCGGTGTCGGGATTCCTGTAATGACCCGGTGGGCATATTTTTCTCTGGCGACCAGTTTCTGTATTAATTTCGTAACCACGTGGAACACGCGACCGCGGTCGAGGAGGAACATACCGAGGAGGAACATAGCCGTAAGTCTTATTAACCATTTTCATCTTTTTGCATTTATTAGTTTTATTATCTCTAATTTCGTAAAAATCGCATTCTTTTAAACATTCTCTCTGCCCCTTAGTACGATTCCAATTCCTGTTTACTTCATAACCCCGTCCACACACAGAGTCGCCGAATTTATTTTTCTTTAAAACAATTCTCCAAGCCTGCTTAAGTGAAATTCCCTTGGAGTGATGTAATTTCATGGCTCTCTTAGCTCGAGCATGGGCAGTCTTTTGCGAAATCTTCCGGCGCTTAGGCGAGGACCTACGGGAACGCTTAGACGACTTCTTTCTACGGTAAGCCCGGCGGGCCGCTATAGCCTTCTTAGTCATCTTTAGTTTCTTACCGTATTCATTTACATCGCCAAATTCTAAAAAGTTCTCATTTATTAGTTCATACCACGGGGTTTTTTTAACCGGTGGTTTTTTAACCGGTGGTTTTTTAACCGGCGGTGTTGTCTTTACCGGGCCCCCTTGTTTATTACAATCACATGGGGGGCAACCTGCAATAATGGAGCTTGCCTTCTTGAACATATTATTTATTTAAAGTAAATATAATAATTTAAAGATAAATTGTATAACTTATTATATTTAATGAATCCTGTATACGCGTACTTAGATAATGCCGCCGGAGTAAAATTATCCGCGAAGACAATATCTAAGAGGTTAAATATTACGCATAAGTGTGTTCTACATTACTGTTTTAAAGACAATAGAATTCGTAGAGTAAATGGAATGGAAGTTGGTACGGGGAAACGTCACATCAATGTTTTTACTATTGACCCTTAATAATATTAGGGAAAAATGTATCGAATGTACTAGTATAATTATCAAAAACCTTAAAAGTCCAGGCCGAGTTCTCCTTTGACCAGCTTGCATTTTTAAATGAAGACTTAATAATCTCCCTGTTGTCATAAGTCTTTGTACCGTAAATGTAAACATTATCACCTTCAACTCGATAAGCAAGTTCGGGCTTTACTTCCTTCGGTTCCGGCGGTCCAAGTGTGTCCTCAGCTATATTAGTCTTAATTAGATTATTCAAAAGGTCTAGAAGAGGTGACATATTAATTTCGATACCATCGACTTTCTCTTCTAGGGAGTCCAGTTTCTCCTCTAGCGAATCAAACCGGGATACAATAATATTTAGTTTTTCCAATAGCTCGCGTGCACCGAGTTGTTCCTCCATACTTAATAACTAATAATATATATGTTTATATCGTTTCTTTAATATTTTTATGAGATCTGTATAGTAGTTTATATTCTCCTAGATTAAATTTACTCCCCTTTATCAATTCCTCTATATCAGTCTTGTAACGTTCATCGTCTACCCAGATTTCCATCCTATATAAAACACTTGTGTACTTTGTACAGTCCACTATCCGTATCCCGTTTATGTGGGATATAATTTCAGTTTCATTGCCAATTATACATAAAACACAATTAACCCATTCTGAATGTATTTTTTTTAAGTCAGACCCGTTTTTAATAGAATATTCAAACCCATGTTTGTTTTTGTCATCTTCCCAACAGGGAAAGATATCTTCTCTAAAGAATGAATAAGCACAGGGGACCGCATTTGTTCTTTTTATTTTTTTAATATGTACACCATCAGAAAATATATCATAAACCTTAGGTATATTATTAAATGTTCTCCAAAATGTCTGAATATCTGAAATGTCCATTAATTTTTCAATGTTGTCATTATATAATTTTCCCAGGTCTTTATAATGTAAATACAGACTCCATTTATGACTAAGTTCCATACGATATTACATTATTATATATAAAACACGCTTTTAAATAACAATTAAATTTATAATGTAATATATAATTAATAGATGGAACTTTCAGAAAAAAACAGTTTAAACCCAGATGTATGGGGTTCTACATTTTGGGATACGCTGCATTTTACTGGGTATGGATATCCAACTGTACCAAATGAAAAAGATAAAGACGCTTATAAAAATTTTATATTAAATTTTGTAAAAATATTACCGTGTGATAAGTGCTCTAATGATGCACAGATATACGTTAATAATATAAGTGATGTAGAATGGGCCGAAATATTGAAAAATAATTCATCCTTACTTAAATGGACGTGGACTTTTCACGACAGTGTAAATACTAAACTAAATAAGAGATCTATATCTATAGATGTATTTTTAGATGGCTTCGTTAAGGGTAAATCTCATAATAAATCGACCAAAAGCTCAGTAACATGGAAGACTTCTCTCAATAGGGTTTTATTGTTTGTAATGTTTGTAGGAGTGGCCCTGTTTTATGCCCGGCATTTACGCACTACACGTTAGACACTCGCTATAAGCAGAAGACTCCTTTTTAACATCTGTTGAAAAGTTTTGATTATCTAAGATGGACTTACTTCTAATGTAATAAGAACCCGTTTTGAGACCATTTTTCCATCCATAGAAATGAATAGAATGAATTACCTTAGGTGTAGGAGGATTCACAAATAGATTAAGGCTCTGACTCTGACAAATGAATGCCCCCCGATCTATGGCTAACTGAATAATAGATTTTTGCGAAAGTTCCCAGGAAGTCTTATAAACATGTTCAATGTCTTTAGGTAGACCTAAATTTTGGACGGATCCCTTATTTAGCATTATCTTTTCAATAAGTTCATTGTTGAAAAGATTTCTAGCCTTCAATTCGCGTATGAGATGATTATTGACAATAACATAATTCCCAGATAGGACCGCCCTGGTATACAAATTAGATGTATATGGTTCAAAGGATTCGTTATTACCCATAATCTGTGCGGTTGATGCAGTAGGCATAGGAGCTACCAAAAGACTGTTTCGGATTCCGTGGGTTTTAATGTCATTTTTCAGGCTATCCCATTGTTCCTGTGAATAAAGTTTCCATGAAGTATCATAAGACTCCTGGTTTTCCCACATATCAAATTGTAGGATACCTTGACTAGCGGGGGACCCGTCAAACGTTTCATATGGTCCGCGTTTTTTAGAAATTTCCATAGATTCTGACAATGATGCATAATAAATACATTCGAATATTCTCCTATTAAGGATCCGTGCATCATTGGAGTCATAGGGAATTTTGAGAATCATAAAAAGGTCTGCAAGTCCTTGTATACCAATCCCAATTGGTCGATGACGCATGTTAGATAGCTTAGATTCTGGTGTTGGATAAGAGTTAATGTCAATGATGTTATTTAGATTATTGACAATTTCCCGAGTTTTAGCGGCGAGTAGTGTATAATTAAAACTCATATCTGATGAGATGTATTTCGGAAGGCAGATACTTGCTAGATTACAGACGGCAGTCTCATTAGAATCTGAATATTCAACAATTTCTGTACACAAATTACTACTTTTAATAGTCCCGTAGTGTTTTTGGTTAGACTTTCTGTTGACCGCGTCTTTATATAGAATATATGGAAGCCCTGTCTCGATTTGGGTGTTAATAATTCTCTCCCATAGTTCTTTGGCCTTGATTTGCTTTCTATACATTTGCTTTTCTTCGTATTCGGTGTAAAGTTTTTCAAACTCTTCACTGTGGACGTTATCAAGTCCTATGCACTCATTGGGACACATGAGTGACCACATTCCATCAGATTCCACCCTCTTCATAAATAGGTCCGGGATCCACAATGCATAAAAAAGATCTCGGGCGCGCATTTCTTCTGCCCCATTGTTCTTCTTTGCGTCGAGAAGATCGTAGATGTCCGCATGCCATGGCTCCATATAGATAGCAATTGATCCATTTCTTTTCCCACTCTGGTTAATATGGCGGGAAATGTCGTTATAAACCTTTAGAAGAGGCATAATCCCGTTGCTCTTTCCCCCGGTCTTGTTGATATAAGAATCCTTAGCCCTTACATTGCTAAGATGAACTCCGATTCCCCCGGCCCACTTAGAAATCTTAGCCATATCTGCGGCAGTTTTATAAAGACCCTCTACAGAATCCTCGGTGCCCAAGAGGAAACACGAACTTAGCTGCTGATAATTTGTCCCGGCATTAAATAGAGTTGGTGTAGCATGAGTATAATACTTATTACTCAAAGAATCATATACTGTCTTAATCATTTCATTGTTTCCCATGTGAATGGCGATTGCGACCCTCATAAAAAGATACTGGGGCTTTTCCTGGTAACCATCTTTAGTCTTTAGGAGATACGATTTCTCTAGAGACTTAAACCCAAAATATGAAATATCGTAATCTCTAGAATCTTGTACACACTCGGTGACAAATTCTTTGTTTTCATTGACATAATCAGTAAATTCCTTATTAACAATTCCGTTATCAAACAACTTACCAGCCAACTCAACAAATGTGATATTGTTATTCTTATGATGATTATTTGTGGCGATTCTGCTCGCAAGTGTTAGATAATCTGGTTCATACTTGAATAGAGTTGCCGAAAAACTAGCGGAAAAGTCATCAAGTTCGGTAGTAGTAATTCCGTCATAGATAAGACTGCAGATTTTTTGCGCAATAAATACTGGGTCTATACTTAATTTCTTACCCCATACAGGACTTTCAGATGATAATTCGGATATTTTATTAGTAATAAGGTCGAATTTGACTGTCTCATGTAGACCACTCCTAGTAATAACTTTCATCTATACAATTATATATATTATTTCTATAAATATATTTAATTATTTAGTTAAATTGACTTTGAATTAAAGTTGAACACTACAACTGCAACATTTTTCTTTGGGTTCTAAATTATCCATCTTAAGAGAAACATGGGTTATTGTATATACAAGAAGTATAATTATAAAAAATGCAATAAATGCAATAAATACAGCCCTATTATCCATTATAGTATTTTAATATTTTTTTATATGTATTTTATACGCGACTTGTGCGCGTGTACATGACGGGCTTTTCTTCAACCTTATTCTGGATATGCATGGTTGGGAAGTGATTACCTAATACATTTGTTACATCGTTAATTGGATTATATTTGTTTACAAACTTTCTAGCGATAGGAACCTTATAGTTCATAGAATTATTTATCTTAGTATACGAAGGAATCTTGCGGGCAGTTCTATCTCCCTTATAGTACAAACTCTTACCATACGGTGTAAGGGATTGCTTATTAGTTCTGCTATGAATCGCCTGAACTGGTGCGCGCTGATTTACCTTATTATAACTAATTCTAGAGTCTTTTTTAGTGAAAATGGGTACAATCTTAAACACAATAATAAGACCCACTATGAGAGCAAATAATGCCATGCCCCCATATTTTATCATAGTCGGACTCATTCCGGACATGGCAGCGAGCTTTGGCGCAAGTTTGGGTAACACAAATAACCCTCCGATTACAAGCACCCCGACAATGATTAATGGTAACATAGCGAGCATCATCATGCCTCCAAGCGCACCACCGACTCCCTTACCTATTCCTTCGGCAGCTGAGCCGACTCCATCACCAATACCCCTCGCCGTCTCCGCAACAGCGTCTCCAGTTGCCCTTATTGAGTCTTCGTTTTTCTGGAACATTTGTTCGGCCATGGCCGCACGGCCCGCCTCGTTGGCAGCGATGATCGCAGCCGTGCCCTCATTCATATTATCCGTGTGCTTCGTCGTCTCGGTTGTGGAAATCATATCAGTAGCAACTGTATTTCCAATCTCCAGTGATTTTTTTGTCACCTGTTCAATTACAAGTGATACCTGAGATTTAATAGCCTGTGCGATTTCGCCACCTCGAATAGTTCCCTCTACCCTTAAAATAATTTCCTTGTTAGTATTAGCGGACATACTATTCTTTGTTATAGTTTCATCTATATCAATTTTTTGTTTGTCTATTTCATCGTTTACATTCTTAATTATCATCTGCTTCTCATTTGGCGGAAGAGAGCCTGCCCCCACCGTAGTAGAAACCTTGTCAATTGCCGTAGCACTTGCAATGCTCTTCATGTCCTCAATCATCATTTTTTTTACGTCCTCACTAGCGGTTTGAGTACTCTTCACGTCAAGTGTAGAATCTATCCTCTGATTCGCATTGATGCCTATCGCGTCTGCGCTAGTGCGGTTAGTATCTATATACAACGAAACCGACTCCTCCAACCTCGTAATGTTTTGCGTCATCATATCAAACTTAGATTGGTACAACATCATGATGACCTCCGCGGATCTCGCATCATAACTAGGGTCGATTACCGGCATGGGAATCATCGCGGCGGCTATGACGGCATCCGCGGTCTTTTCGTGCATGCGCTGAATAGTCGCATTAATGTTTGCAACTTTCGTGTCGTTTGGTGCAACTGTTAAAATCTGTAAGGAACTGCTATCGTTTACCTCGGCCGACTGTTCACTTATTGTACTATTCATGCTACATGTCATGGTTTTTTTAATTTTGTTAATTGTCTCGGCTGTCAATGACATTTTCCCGCAGCCTTCGGATGTCATTCCAAGGTCGTGCGAAGATTCGTTTGTGTTAGCAGTTGCGGCGCCCCCACCGATAATACTCACTACAACCGCGGACGTAGATGTCTGCATATCGCTCCGTTTGTTCTTGGCCACTTGTACGCACTTCTGACTCATTCCCATTTTTTCTGCCAAAGCAGCATAATCTTCTGGGCTAGCTTCAGACGTGTCTTCTTCAGCTTTTGGACAGGCTTTGGGGTCCGGGAAAGATGATGCAGGAGCTGTTTGTGTCATATTGTTTAATATGTAATTAATATTTTATTTTTTAATATATTACAGGTTCTACTTTTTCAACAAAACTATTAATAATATTAGTACAACAAGACCAATTGCTCCGCCTATGAGATACATTTTCTTAATACCATACATATATGTACTAGCAATTAAAATAGCCATATCGGAACCAAGTTTTTCTAAGTCTGTTGAAACTATTGCTAATTTATCTGCATCTGCCTGCGCCTTAACTAACACCGCAGTGTTTTCTTCTGAGATGACGACCGTGATAGAGACGAGGTCGTCGCCGATGGTTTCCCCTAATGCTACTCCCGCGCTGAGTTTAGATGATATTTCCTCTGCGGCTGCACCTATAACTAGGTCAGTTGGGTATGCGGTTTTTGCAGTTGTACCTACCTTACCCGCTTTAACTATTTTTCCCATGAGACCTGATGCCATAATAGCAATAGTAGCAGACCTGGATTTATTCGTCGGTATTGCTTCTAGCTCATTTGCTTCAGACGAACCCTGATCCATGCCACCGCATCCTGCATCAGTCTTAGCCCCTAATAGCTCCCCCGTGAGCTTGCCATAACAACACCCGGTGTATCTAATGGTTGCATTCGCCTCACCGGTGGCGACCTCTTCCGAGCCCTCTGCTGTTTCACACTCAGCTGGATCAACACACGAGGATGGGTCTGTTTCGCAAATTTCTTCTTTGGTTGGGGGTGGGTTGGTGCCGACCACGCGTGCGGGCCGAGGACCACATACGCTTTTCTGGCCTAAATTAGAATCACCGACGTTCCCGGCAATATTAATTGTATTTGTACAACTAATAAAACTTTTGGCAGCCACTAGGCAAACAGGCTTCCCCAACAGACTTAGTTTATCAGCGGCTTCGGCGGCGATCGCCGCGTCGACGGTAGCAGAGGGGGCACCATCTCGGGTGGCGGCGGCAGATACGCGTCGGTATATTGCTTGCTTTGCATCATTGTCGACAAACTCAGTTTCCGAGTTAACTATAGCATGCCCCATAATTTGAACAAAAGATGTGTTGTTTTGGTCAAACATTCCTATATCAGACATGTAATCTTGAATGTCCTTCTTCGGCGCCGAAATGTTGTGGTTATCACACGCCCATGACATAGATGTGGAAGGATGCTGACCACCCGTCAGGGCTTCGACCGCCATCATGAATTGTCTATACCCCTGTTCATAAGTATCTGTTCTGCTTATCCTATAATATGACCTCCGTAAACTTTCATGTGCCATATTATGACCTAAAGCAAAGTGAAAAATTGAGCTCACTGTACCCATCATAATTGGACATAACGGGTCGGCATAATGAATCATTTCCGACGCGCTTTGGGTTGCAACAAATCCGGGAATCTTAAATGCGTTGCAATATCTCGCAATTATCCTAGTATATGATGGGACATCTATCGATGACAGACATCCTGATCTGTCATATGCCCTTATCCTATCAACCGGATAAGCATTACCATTCCCCCAGGAAGATGTATACCTTGCACCAGTCTCTTCAGTTTTTTTAGCCTGTAATATAGACTGATAAAAACGTTTAAACTCTTCTCCGTGTATAGGATTATAAAGTAAGTAATATTGAGAAGTCTCACTGGGCGTGATGTCGGGCGTGTATAAAATATAAGTAAGGGCTTTATTCATAACAATCCTTGAAGACATCGCGAATAAAGGACCGTTAATGCGAGCACCTGCGGTGTACGACCCAATGCCCTGTGCGCCCTCAGCATCTGCCATTGTATTACGCAAATCTGTCCGGACAGTGCCAAATAGTAACCTATCATTAACGTTGTCGCTTTTACCACTTGCATCACTTTCACCGGTGGATGTGCTCATATTAATAAGTGGGTTATACATAGTATCGTTCGCGGAGGCGGACTCTTTTTGCCATATTCTAATATGTCCCTCTTTCGTGAAGATAAACCCGCGACCAGTTGATAACTTTGGGGCATAAATGGTCCCCTCCGGGGACAAAATATCGAAAATTTCTTTAGACTGTGCCGCTGTATATTTGTTAGCTATTAACATTGTTATATAGCTAAGAGAAACATTATGTTTGGGTTCGTAGGCTTGTTCGTCAACGTTTGCCTGTATCGGATCCGACCACGGACCCAACAAATTATTAACATTTGAAGTTGGAATCCTGAGCCATCCAATTCCCTTTGGGTTGAGAATTCCACTCTCGGTTCTTAACTGTAAATGAGGAGGAGCCCCTCCAGGGTTTTGATCGTCATTAATTACAAGGTTTCTTAGTATAGGATTTTGCAGATCATCAAACATATTCTTGCGAGCATCGCATGCGGCCTCTCCGTGCTCAGTCAGTGAACATGTCGGTCTAACAGGCGTACCTCCACATGTTCTGGATGTAATGGCGAGTGCATTATCAATGCGGTTCTGGGCCCATGCCATGGCAGTCCCTCCCGCGTCACTTATTGGCGGATTCTTGACATACGAGAGTTCTGTAGTGCCAGTCTTTAGTAGTGCAGGCGGTCGTGCCCTAATCTCGTAGACGCCGGTAGTTTTTTTCGCGATACCGCTGCAAGCAGACCCCATTGAGTTACACGCGGTCGCTGCAGCACCTATCGTGGTGTAAGGCTTGCAGATGTCGTAATCGATGCATCCAAGGTACATACCTAATTGAATTGCGTAGCCAGGAGGTGGTGCGTCCATATTAGCGACAAGTTTTTGGCTCTCGCTGCGCCCATCATACTCTGTCAGGGGATCCACTGTGGCGCCCTGCTTCCTGTAGATGGTATATGCTGTATCCAGGCTTCCTCTGGGCTGGCCCTTGTCAAGGTTAGGGGGATTCCACTTGTTTACGTTAGCACAAGACGTCACGATATTACCCCAATACTCAACGTCGCCTGTCCCTTGTGTGCCGCAACAGGTATGAAAGTGTGTGCAAGTATCATCAGCTTTACACGCTGCTATAAATTGGGCCATAGTCCGCTTCCCACCGGCCAGCAGCCTGACCGGAGTCTGGCCGATCTCTTCCCTACAATAACCGGTGTTCTCTTTAACTTTCGTGTAACCTTCCGCTTCGGCGGCAGAGGTGTCAGTTCCGGCGGCGGCTGTAACGGCGGCGGCGTCCTCTTTGTAGGCGGCGAGCTGGGCGGCGGTGATTTTTACAATGGATCCCCCGGTCTCAAAAACCACGGGACCGACAGGCGTTCTCCAGCGGCCTTGGTGTCTACCGATATGCGGTGTGCGACCCGCGTATTCGGGCAAGCTAGTGGTCTGAAGCTTCCAGATACTCATCTTGCCGCGTGTTTTGGTCCCCGTAGGAGATGTGTATGTAACTTCGATGTCATTCCGGACGTCGCCGGTGATGACAATGCCCGCCGTTGCAAGAGCGGCAGGGGTAATCATGAAATAACTTCCTCCATTTGTATGCGCGTGCGCGATAAATGGCTTATCGGATGTAAGGTAAGGTTTAGAAATGCTTCCCCCGGTCTCAAAAACTACGTGACTCGCCAACAGTGCCGAGGTGTAGCCATCGCCGTCTCCCCAGCGGCCTTGGTGCATACCGATATGAGGCGTGTCACCTGCAGCGTATTCCGCAGAGTATTTGGTAGTAGCCTTCCAGAGGGTAATCGTGCCCTGTGTCACGGTCCCCGAGGGAGACGTGTATGCAAGTTCCTCCGCCCGCTCGCCGCCGGTGGGTGGTGTAATACCAGCCGCTGTAAGAGCGGCAGGGGTAATCATGAAATAACTTCCTCCATTTGTATGTGCGTGCGCGTAAAATGACACATCGGCAGATACCTTCGAACTTTTCCAGGGCACGACCCTCCATTTGTTCTCGCCGTTGGGGCCGGCGATGTCGGAGTGAGAAATGACTCCGTGCCCGATGCCTAACGCGGTGTCCGGCTTCGGAAAACTCCAGATCCTCAAGTAACCTTGATACTGGTTCTGGAGTACAAAGGAATCTCCGATTTTAATCTGGTCGGCGTTTCCCATAGTACCATCTGGCTTTAATATTCTCCACGTACTGGTTCTACTATTTACATTTGAATGGTCCTCATGCATCGTAGAGACGTCATTTGTACCACTTGGAGCGTTTGCCACCCCGGCGGTACCGGGTCCGTGCGTATCTAAAAAGGATTTTTTGGAGTTGTTGTAGACGTACTGATTTTCAATTTTCATATAATCTCCGAACTTGACAACAGTGCCGGCTCTGATCCGCCCTCCGAATGAGTCGCCACTCGGTCCGTGCGGCCAAAATTTCCAATCTGGCTGCGTCGCATTGCGCCTCGTCGCGCGCTCGGCGAGTGCGGCCGCAGTTCCAGTACTGACTCCCCAGGCCATCTTCGAGGTGTCCTCGGTTGTCATTCCCACTTCTCTATAAGGATGAATGCCTCGCACAATTAAGGTAGTGAAGGGTAACCCATGATCCTCCGAGTTGTACATACTCCCAAGTCGAATTGTCTCTCCGTATTTTAGCAAAGTTCCGTTAGTGGCATTCTCACGGCGAGATTCTTCCTTTTTGGAAAAACCTTTTTTAGATGATTTTTCTTTCCTGCGTTTTCTAGCTGCGGTAAGTTCCTCGATAGTAGGAACTTTTCCCAACCCTGTTCCATTTTTTAAATTCTGTACCATCGTATCTTTAATATCCATTACAGCTACCGCCGTGTTTGTGGTAGCATTAGATATTAATGAGTCTAATACTTCTTGTTGTGTTTTACCACTTAACATAATTATTATTAATAAATATATTTATTTTTAATAATATTTACGATTAACATGACTTTGTATATATTTATGCGTTTATTTTAGATGTCAGGAACTTTGTCTGTTCCCTATCTATAGCAATACTTTGATGCAACGAGGAGAGCTTGTCATTTTGTACTATTTTATCACGTTCAAGAGACTTTATCTTTGATAATAAATCTTTTACGACATCTTTCATTGATAGATTGTCACGGGGAAGCTTCTCCCCGTTGTCTAATGCATCTACGTATTCCTGTGCTGCCCTAGCCTCATTAGTTGATAAATGCTGGGCGAGGAAAATCCCCGCAACCCCGAGTGCAAGTACTATAAGAAATGTTTGATTTTCCTTAACCTCTTTTGCCATTTATTATTAAATGAAATATTTTAATTTACAGTTAAATTAGTTCTAATTAACCCTAGGGTTATATGTAATTTATAGTATTATTGTAAGCCTATCGCTCAGTTCGTCTAGTAATCCCACCACATCACACCAGTTTCATTAAATCTCTCATTCTCTTCCTTCACGCGGTCCAAGATATATTTTAGGTCCTCCCAGAAACTAAAATCAGGTTGCCATGATGGTGGATTGCTCACAAAAAATATTTCTCGGATGGTGCGCAGGGCTGTTATCCAAGCCCCAGGTTCCTGAATATACCTATAAGTTATCTGGTCCCTTGAAGCGATGTATTGTATATATTTTGCCATAAGAATTTTAGTGTCGTCTTCGATCTCGATTACCCAATTATCTCCCGGGTACTGAGGTTCCAATTCATTTTCAGGCCACGCCCAGTATTCATCAAGAGTATACAGTTGAGGTTCAGTTGTTCCATATCCCCCGGTAACCATAAGACAATAATCGGACATATCTAAAAGTCGTAAAAAAATGTCACGGTTTCTTGCCACCTTAGAGAAGTAAACAGATGCTATTTTATTTGCAGATTCATTTTTTACATTTTCCCATATCATACCCAATACATCTGCGGGCAGTTTCTCATTTAAATTTGCAACCAGAAATTGTTTGATATTCATATTGAATTATTAGTGTAATTTAGTATATAAATTATTTTTAAGTCGTATTTTTTTTAGCAATTTAGTCCTGCGAATCAATATCAAATTTGGTTTCAGGAGTTAATGTATCGAACCCATTTAATTTAGAATTTTTCATAACGGGGTGAGAGAAAGTCTCTTTCGGGTTAGGAGATTTAAATCCTATGCGCATATTATTTATCTTATCACATACCCAGTACATTGGCGCACTTACAGTATTGTAAACTCCTTCTATAAAATCAATGTGCTTCGACATCTTAGATGTTCCTTCGTCGATACTATTCAACTGTTCTATGATAGTGTTTAGCTTTTCTTCTAATTCGATAATCCTTATCTCGGGCGTGGCCATTTATTATATTATATTATATTATTTTTAAGTTAATTATCATAACATCTTCTACATACCGGCAAATAAACATCACTCGACGCAATATGAATTAATTGCGTAGTATAACTTATTTTCTTTGTAAAACTCGCGAGTTTTCCATTTTTACATATCATACACATTGCATTAAGTTTTTTAACAGTTTCACAATGGGGTATTAGATTTAAGATTTCTCCAAATGGTCTTTTTAGATAATCCCCATCTAATCCACAAACATGAATTTCCTTCCCAAGGGAAACTGCTATTTTACAGAAATCTACTAAATTTTCAAAAAACTGCCCCTCATTAATGCATATCACTTCCGAAGCTAAAAAACTTTCATTTACGAGCATATGAGTTATATCTTTTTTAGATTGTTCGCAACTCAGGGACGTATTATCATGTGTTGTTATAAAAGACGAATCTGTATATCTCGTGTCGTCGATGTAATTAATAATCATAACCTTCCTGTTTATAAGTTTATTTATCTTAGCAATATTAATAAGTTCCGATGTTTTACCTGAAAACATACATCCAGTAATTAAATTAATAGACATCGAAATGACTCTAATATAATAATATACATTGTACTTAAATCAATTAATTTAATTATTCTTCTTCTACAGTAAGAGAAAACAATTCAAGTAATCTATGATACAAACCAAGAGCTTTATTGTAAATATTAATGTCATTAATTGGAATATATACGTGCATAGTTTTAAAGTAATATAGTAACCCCTCTGTTTTTAACCATTGGATGTCTTGTTCGCGAATGATGTACTGCTGATCCCACGTAAGGTCGTGTCCACAATCAACACACAGGTCATATACATCCGCGTCATAATTATTCACCCTTACAATTTCCCTCATAAATGTATTAAGATCTTCTTTCAACTTTAAAGTATTGTTATCTACTTGATTTTCTTCAAAACCCATAGAATTCATATTAGAGCATATTTCGTCCATTACTCTATGTACCAATGTACTCTAATATGTATTTAATTTTTAATAATATATTTTTTTTGCAATTTAAATTAAACTAAACGCTATCGACGTCATAAAATACGACCTTACTCGGGCGATTGTATATGGGAATAACATAATCCGCCTTGCAGTTATCGGGGGAAGCCTGCGAAGAATCCTTAAACGTCTTCTTATACAATTTTACATCCGCGCCACGAAGGGGGAGAGCCTCCTGCTGAAGTCTCTCATAATCCTTTCGGGCCCACTCGAACAACTCTTCAGATGGTATGCGATCTTCCCGCGACATACCCATCTGAAGAGATACGTACCTGTAATAAGTACCAAACTGCTTGGCGATAGACCCGTGTTCAGCAGCCTTCTCATCGGCGTTGTAAAACTTCTTTAAACTCTGTACAAACGAGGTTACTAGACCAATACCTCCAGCGGTAAATAAAACCGCGTCCTTGGAATCGACGTCATCTATGCTACCCGCTACAAGGGATGCCGCAGATGCAATAGTTGTAGCAATAATACTATAGAGTGTAAGGTTGTTAGATACTCCTCTCCAATAGCCAGATGAATTTGCGTGCATAAACCTAAGACCCGATGCCTTCTCACCCCAACCAGATATTACATTCTCGTACTCATCATTCCAAGACTCCGCATTTACCTTCTTTTTAATTCCCGCCATCTTAACCTCAGTTAAGGCCAGGTTCGCTTCGTTGTTACCATCATCCATTGTTTAATGTATTTATTATTTTTTAAATTTTTACAACAAACGCAATGTCCTCAGGGCATTTTTCTTATCAAGGGGAATATAAAGCTTCCCCCGCTTGTAAATTACCCGTACCCAAGGAACATTTTCCTGTCTGCGTTCTTGATTTGAAATATTGCGCCCAAACCTATCGTAAGAATCGCCTAGAATATAAGACTCGTCAAAGAATTTAGTTTTAGGTCGCTTGCGATCGGTATTGTCTGGGTAAGAACTCTTGATTTTATCAATAATAGCCCTAAATTCGTAATGAGTTGGCATATAATCAACGGAAGTATCCATTTATATCTTATAATGTCTCATTTTTTTAAATACATTACATGTTAAATTGCAAAAAAATAATAGATTTAAGATTTTAACATAGATAAAGAACACAGGTATAATGGGCGAGTCAATCGATAGCCTTAGGAAGTTTCACAATTGGATAAAACTTCAATTGATCACGGATGCAAAACATTCAACAAATGGAAAAAGTTTATTAGATGTTGCCGTTGGGAGAGGAGGGGACATTTTTAAATGGACAAAAAACAATATTGGATATGTAACGGGGATAGATAACGATGCAAAGTCTATATACGAAAAGAACGAATTCGATGGGGCTATCCAAAGGTACAATCTAATGAAGACACAGATGAAAGTCCCAAGGTGTTATTTTTGGAACATTTCTGCAACAGATCCCGACGTTTTAAATAAATTGAATGAAAAAGACCGCGGTACGGTTTATGATATAGTATCGTGTCAGTTCTCGTTTCATTATTTCGTAAAGGACATTGACATCACACTAGACATGATATCAAAAAAATTAAAAAGGGGAGGACTTTTTATTGGGACAGCATCGGACGGGGATTTAATTTATTCCATGCTTGAGAAGAACGCGATCGTAGATACACCAATTTTGAAAATTAAAAAGATAGATGAAATGATGTATAATTACATGCTAGTTCCAGGAAATACAAATAGAACAACATATTTTGAATTTCGGGGAGCTCTACCTGAATATTTTCTACAAAAAGAATATTTAGTAAAACGGTGCGAAGAACATGGTCTAGAATTAGTACGCATGCTAAATTTCCACGAATGGAATAATGTATATCATGGAAGACTGAGTGAATATGAAATGGAAGCGAGTTTTCTTAATTTTTCATTTGTTTTCAGAAAGTTATAATTTAGGGCGGCGCGTCGCATGAGTCTCACACACCGAGCAGGCGCTGCCCAATTTCGAGGGTCGTGGCGAGGTCCGCGGGGTCGTAGTCGGTGAGGGTGACGCACCGGCCTGGGAGCCACATTGATTCTATCTTATTTAAATATATTAGCGTCCACTCATCTGTATTTCTTCGGGGATAAACATGTGGTTCGCCGTTTTGTAGACCTGCGTTTGCGGCTGCCTCATCGTGATTGAGCTGTTCTTTTTGATAAGCCTTGTAATTTGGAGTTTCTCTCCACCCTGTGCTGATACCCGGGCAACTTGTTGCTCCAAATGTGTTCAGTGTTTTAATGAACTGTTCGTTAATGTATTGTTTAAACTTCAGCGCTGTTTTGGCAATTTTTACATATTCGATGGGTGTGCTATTATTTTGATCGTTAGAAATTATTTCTTCTATCATAGATCCGAAAACTGTTTCGGCTAGTTTCCAGATGTTATGATACGCGACATCTTTGCTGTTTCGTTTGTTCATTTTTTGAAGTGTCTTTTTCCAATCCTGTTTATCGATTTTGTTAAGGAGATATCTGACTCTCAGTTGCTCTAATTCGCGCTGATACATTGGCTCCCGATAAGTCTCCACCTGCCTTACATTCCATTGTATGTGCCTATACAAACGATATACACAATTGAATATGGCGTGTAGTGTGTCGTGCGTTGGAAAAATCTTAGTCATTATATCGTATACGGACCTGTCTGTAATTTCGACTCCACAGACAACCTGGCGACCGGTTTCAGAGGGGCGAATAGACTGACCAGTCTCTCTCATCCACCTGAAGTATTCTGGGTTGTGATTAGATCCTTGAATGATGGCACCGGTTCTCCATGAAAATTGCTTGTGGCAACTTACACACCACATGTGATCGCATCCGTCAATTTTAGATATGTTCTCCCCGCATGACGGACAAGGCTTAGAATCTTTTCTAATGGCCTTTACTGTATTTTTAAGATCTTCGTCGCATTGATGATCTTCTCCTTTCTTTTCCATACAGTCTTTGCAAATCTTTGTATCACACATCATGCAGACGTACTTGCTATCTAAAAATCCGTTGCAGTTATCAAGAGGACATTTGACCGTGAAATTTACACTCTTGTTGCTATCGTCAGTTGATGTTCCGTCATGTAGGCGCGCAATTTCAAGTTGAAATGCCTGAATGAGTTCCCTCTGTTCACGATCTTGTTGCTTGAGTAGTTTACGATGAGCAATTGCGAGTTCTATTTGTATCCTCAGTTCATTCAACCGTTTTTGAACGATTGCGGCTGGTTGAGTAGCCGGAAGTAAAGATATCTGTTGTTCCATTAATATATTCTCAGAATGAGCTTTTAACTCATTCGCCACAAATTTTTTAGTTAAGTTTTCGTTCATGAAATCCCGGTCCCATGTGGTTTTGCAAAACATACACGAAGCCTCCTGGCTACTATTAGTTGTGATATACGTCTGGCAGCAGGTTCTACATGCTACATCAGTTTCGTTGCACCCCTTGCATTCGACTTTCGAATGAAATGTCTTGTTAAATTTCTCACAGCAGATAGAACAATCCATTTGACACAATATATAATATATTATTGAATTAAATTTTTAAGTATATTTTTTTTCTGTAAATTTTCTGTAAATAATTTTATGGAGATAGCCGGGCTCGAACCGGCGACCTTCGGCTCATAAGACCGATGCTCTGACCAACTGAGCTATACCTCCATATAATTATTAAATTCTTTTTGTTACATTACATTACATTACATTACAAAATTCTGCCACTGTACACCTTAGGCTCTTCGATTGATTTTTGTAGGTTATCGTGTTTACACCAAAGGTGTTCGTACTCGCTACATAGTTTAATATATTTCTCGTTTAGGACATTAAATTCCTGACTTTCATTTTTAATCCTATACAATTCATCGTAGTACTTGGTATACAATTCGGCATTTTCAGTCTCTAGAACTTCTCGCTTTCTTTGAGAACATTCGTAATAGTTAAGAATGACATTATAATACATCTCAAGTTTTTTGTTTTCAGATTCTACGTGTTTTAGCGTCTTTTCAATAGACTTGATGTAACGCCTCGCATATCTATATTCTCGGTCGGTGACTTTAATATACTTTACCATCGTACTGTATCGTATTATAAAATATTATAGATATTGTCTTTAAATTAATGTTAGTCGTATAAAATGACAAAATTAAAATAATATGTTAATTTTAAAAATGCCAGGGGATCCGAACGTACTTCGTAGAGTTATGAAAATTAGGAGTGAAAAAGGAATATCTCTAAAGGAGGCGTGGGCTGAAGTTAAGGGTACAGCAAAGCCAGCTAAAGCTAAGAAACCTGACAAGGAAAAGAAACCGGTTAAACCTAAGGAAAAGAAACCAGTAAAGAAACCCAAGGAAAAGAAACCAGTAAAGAAACCTAAGGAAAAGAAACCGGTAAAGAAACCTAAGTAAATCTACTTTCAGGATTTAAATTCGCACACTCTAAGAATTAAATATAACCCAGTTAGAACACTTAAATTAGAAAGGAAAGGTTTATATTTAAATGGCGACGCGTAAAACACAAGGGTTACCAAAGCCGTGAAAGCCATAAGACCGTATACCCCAGGTTTTAAATAAGATTTATCATGATATATCCCATATATTACCATACCAGTCATAACTAGTTCGAATATACCGGCAATTAAAACGAGGTTCTCACTTGTGCTTAATGTAGTATTTAACACCTTTGACAAACGTAATCCTTCTGATTTGGGGCTATTAAAATTTAATATCTTTGTAGTGCCAGACACTTTAAACATCATCACAAACATAACAACCGCCAATTTTAATTTATCATTCTCCATTTTATATTATACTAAATATTATAAAACGGAAATCTACCTTTACGACTCCGAAGAGTCGATAAGGCCTTGAGATTTAAAATTCTACAGGAAATCAAGCGCTGGTTGCATGCGCCTCCCGAAGACGGTGGGTCGCCCACATCTCTGCTTCGAGGCGCCTTTCCTCGAGGAGCGCGCCACGCCTCCGCCGCGCGGCGGCCGCCTCGTCCGGTGACGAAGGAGGAGGAACCGGCGGCGGGGATCCGTCGAATGGATGCACGTTCACCCGCATGTTGAATACCCCGTTACCCGTGCGATGTGTCGTGCAAATTCCCATTGCAGAATTTGAGCAATTCTCGCATTCGGGGTCTCGGAGAGCATCAAGTACGCGGTCCCTGAGAGACCGAGTAATTTCGGCAAGCATGATAACCTCATCCACCACCTGATGAAGACTCTGTCTGTTGTTAGAGCGAGGGTTGGTCATTGTATTGAAGTATAGTCTGTACCCGGCCTTAAGAACTCCGAAGAGTTTACCTGGTTATTACATGTCTAGTTTCCGAGGGTGGCCATCGCTGAGACAATCTCCTGCTGGTCAAGATGCTCCAGCCACGCAGCCCGCTCTCCTGGGCTAAGGACAGTTTCTACTTCTACTTCGCGAGGGCTTCCCAGGGGGCACTCGTAGGATTCGTCTTCGCAAACTTGGCGACAGATGAACCTTGCGTGGTGGCGACACTTGCAAATACAGTTGGCGCCCCTCCGCCACGCGAAGTCCAGTGCCGCGTCGCGGTCCCCGCGCCTCGGAGACCAGGGAAGTTCTACCCACGGCCCTAACTTAGTAGGGCGGTCGGTCATGTGCCTTGGGCAACACTCACACCTAATGACTTCGCTTAGCTTCTCCTCCCAAGTCTTTCCGGGGATGCACTCGAGGGCCTCGCGGAGAACTTCGTTTCCGGTGAGGGCGTTCATGAGACCTGGTGTTGATGTACCCCAATATTCCTGGGGGGCCTAAATTTAGTGATTTTTAGCAATTTTCGGGCCTCGGGGGCCCCGGGGGGCCCTACCCCCATTTTCTGTAAATTACTATTTTCCACTAAATTTAGAGGGGGGGCCCAGATAGGGGTACAACAGGCCCTAAGCCCCCTCATCTCTCTGCAAATTATGACCTCCGCTGCCCAGCTGACCCTCATCATCGACGAGCTCCTGTCCGCCAAGTGCGCGGACCAGGCCCAGGCCTTCGCCCTCCTAGAGGGCAAGGGTCTCCTGCCTGCCAAGCTCAAGAAGAAGCCCGTCAAGCCCGTCAAGCCCGTCTCCCGCTTTGCCTCCCAGGTGGCGCAGGACGCGTGCGACGAAGCCGACCTCGAACTTGCCGACGATTTCATGGGGTCAGGGACGGGCGGTAAGATCACGGTGAAGGACATCAAGGACCTCATCAAGAAAGCTGAGGTGAAGGTGAACGCCTCGCCCGCTGCCAAGGCCCTTGCTTCTGCCAACGGCATTGACATCGGGAGCGTTAACGGTTCCGGGCCGGACGGCAAGGTGCTCGTAAGCGACCTCAAGACCCCTGAGCCTAAGAAGGAGAAGAAGGTCAAGGAAGTGAAGAAGAGCCTCAAGATCACGCCAGCTGCCAAGAAGCTCGCGGAGAAGTGGCAGATTGACGAGGACGACCTCAGGGAGATCACTGGCACCGGAGCGGACGGAGCCATTAAGGGGAGCGACATGAAGGAGCTAGTGGAGGCCGCGAGGGAGGCGTGGGAGGAGGAAGAGACGCCACCGTCTTCCGAGGCAGGTGAGAACTAGACAGCAACACAAAATAAAAAACCCCTAAAAATCCATTCCATGGTAGCAGCGCCCCTCGGGGCGCATAAGCCTACGTATCAACTATGGATCGGGCTTACGAGTTCAAGTTAGACTGCTACACTGAGATCGCAATTGAGGCCCACTTCCGTGAGCTCGTTATTCAGTGTCAGCTTGTGAATTCCACAGGTGCAAATCACGAACACGACGACGAATCCACTGGCCCCTCGGGGTCATAAAAACCCCGTTTTTGAAAATCCCCCCAAAACGGACTTTTTGCAAAATTACATCAAAGTCCGCTTTTTGGAGCGGACTTTTTTTATACCCACTAATGCCTTTAAGGAATTCAATTTGCTCTTTTTTTCACAGGTATAAAAATAAATTACACATAGTCCGCATCAAAAAAACTCCAGAATTATATGAAAAATACGTCATAAAAAAAACAGTGAAAAGTTGACTTTTCAACTTTTTGAACCTTTTTTTTGGTCGAAAAAAACCGATTCGATATCAGACTTTTTGGGTGCGGACCATGTGTAATTTATTTTTATACTTGTAAAAAAATAATAGAAAAGAGAGGTTTATACCCACAGTACAGGTATAAAAAAAGTCCGGCCCAAAAAGCGGACTTGGATGTAATTCTTCCCCCATAAACGGACTTTTGCAGTATGGTAGTTGGGGGGAATTCGCCAACACGGCGCCCCCCGATGTACAGTATGGTAGTTGGGGGGAACCGCCAACACGGCGCGTTTGGAGTACACTTGGAGTACCCTTTATCAAATAATAGCCCAATCACCTGTTCTGAGCGCATATTCATATTTTTTAGATTGCGTAAACCTGTTTTGAGAGTATTTATCACGCCCATAATAAATTATCACCTTTTCTCCATTTAAATTAGACAAAAGATGAACAGGGAATAGAGTTGTGGTGGTAGGCTGAGTAAAAAACACTGTTTTTGAGATAGATGTCTCTTTTTTGGAACCAGGAATTTTTATTGCGGGGTCTCTTGTGTAAATTTCGAAGACATCATTCAATTGAAGTGGAAAAATGCAGCCATTGTAAGCCTTGTACATAACATATTTGCCGATTTTATCATCATTTGAGCGGCCAATGATCATTCCTCCGCTTCTAAAAGTTCCTTTTTCAGCTCCAGACAAACTTTTTCCATTTAATCGATATTTAAAATGTCTCCCTTTCATTTCCTCCGATAAAATTGAGCGAATTTCTTGTAATTTGTACCATCCGTCAGAAATTAATTTATCAATGTAAGAAATTTCATATTCGGGGTCAGAATTTACTCTATCTTGTATCGATTTATAATTTCGGGGGTTAAAATCGGGGCGATGTTTAGTATTAAAATCAGGTTTTCTTTCATATTCCTGTAAATTAGGGTTAGCCTTTTCCATTATTATATATCTATATATTATTTATCTTTAAATTACCCCCTACAGGTATA